>ERZ778025.431-NODE-431-length-84672-cov-13.777291_pt1 | contig 84672 bp, 75 predicted proteins | sample MGYA00375755_ERZ778025 | MGnify/ENA primary metagenome ERZ778025 (study PRJEB29350, sample SAMN05389825) | bioreactor metagenome | isolation source: Thiocyanate bioreactor | place: South Africa: University of Cape Town | collected 2014-03-17 ... | reverse complement strand
CAAGGACAAGGACAAGGACAAGGACAAGGACAAGGACAAGGACAAGGACAAGGACTGAGACGATTGAGACGTCTCACGCGTCCGACCACGTCGGAGCGATGGCAGCGCCCCGTCAGTCGACGGCGACGAGCGCAGCATCGGAGCGAATCGCGCTCTGCGCTGCTGCCGCGAGACCGAAACAGCTCACCGACCCGACAAAGACGAAGCCGGTCAGGACGAAGAGCCAGAAGGGAGCATCGAAGCGGACGGCGTTCATCGGGTGGGTCTCGGTGAAGGAAAGGGGGCGGCGAGGGCCGATCGTGGCAAAGAGCGCCGTGGGACCGCAAGAAAGCTGCGCGGGGTGGCCCCTCGGCCCCCGCTCGCGCAGCCTCCCACGCGTCCGCTCCGTGTAGATCTCGTTCCGGTCGTCGAGCCGGCTCACACGTCCGCGGCGCTGCTCGACGCCGCGTCGACGAGCGTCATGAACGCGTCGGAATCGATGCACTGCGTGCCGTACTTGCGCGCCTTCTCCGCCTTCGTCGACGCCGAGCTCGGGTCCGACATCACGAGGTAGTGGAGCTCCTTCGTCACGCCGGAGAGCACGGTACCGCCGTGCTTCTCGACCAGCGTTTCGTACTCCTTGCGCGGCCGCGGGAGCGTGCCGGTGAAGCAGAACGTCTTCCCCGCGAGGCCACCGCCCGCGCTCGGCGCGACCGGGACGACGCCGACGGCGAGCAGGCGCTGGATCTCCTCGGAACGAGCAGCGAGGCCGGTCACGACGCTCTTCGCCTTGATCGCGCCCATGCCCTTGAGCGCCGCGAGCTCCTCGGCGGTCGCGGCCTGCACCTTCTCGAGCGTGTCGAAGCCGTTCGCCACGAGCAGCTTCGCCGTCTCGAGCGCGAAGTCGTCCATGCCGAGCGACCCGAGGAAGACCGGGAGCGACAGCGGGAGCTTCGCCTTCAGATTGTCGAGCACCTTCTTTGCGATGGTCGCGCCGCGGCGCTCGAGGCCGGCGATGTCGTCGATCGTGAGCCGATAGAGATCGGCGGGCTCGCGTACGAGCTGCGCCTCGACGAGCTGCGCGATCAGCTTGTCACCCAACTCGAGGATGTCCTGCGTCCCGACCCAGCGGCGGATGCGTCCCTCGACGATCGCGCGGCACTGGAGGTTGGTGCACACGAGGTACTCGCCTCGCCGGCCGAGCGCAGCATCGCAGGTCGCGCATGCGCTCGGGATCGCGACGGAGGGGCCGTGCTTCACGACGACCTCCTCGAGATGCGGGATGACGTCGTTGCGCCGCGAGACGAGCACCTCGTGGCCGACGCCGATGCCGAGCCGCTCCACGTTGGACACGTTGTGGAGGACGACGAACTGCACGGTGGCGCCGCCGATCTCGACCGGCTCGACGTTCGCGATCGGCGTGACGCGCCCCGTCGGTCCGGTCTCCCAGTTGATCGCGATGACACGGCTGACCTTCGCGAGCGACGCGAACTTGTAGGCCACCGCGGCGCGCGGCCGGCCGCCGAGCTCACCGAGGAGATGTTGAGCGCGGAGATCGTTGGCGCGCACGACGAGCCCATCGATCTCGTAGTCGAGCTCCGCGCGCTTCTTCGACGAATACTCGTTGTGAATCCGGAGCGCTCCCTCGAGGTCGGTCACCTCGAACGGCGGGACGATCAGCCCGAGCTGGAGGAGCCGCTCGTACTTCTCCTTCTCGGTCGCGTGCTCGGTGTCGCCGCCCTCGAGGTCGTAGAACATCACCGTGAGGTGCTCGCACCCGGCGCCGTCGAAGCGCTTCGACGTGCCCGCCGCTCTGTTGCGCGGCGGAGCGTCAGTGCCGGGGAAGCCGATCTTCATGTCGGAGAGCTTCAGGATGATCTCGCCGCGGATCGAGACCGTCAGCGGCTCGGGCAGGCGTGCAGGCACGCCCTTCATGCGCCGCGCGTTCGAGGTGATGCGCTCGCCGACCTGACCGTCGCCGCGCGTGATGGCCTCGACGAGCTTACCGTTCTCGTAGTTCACCGCGAGCGAGAGCCCGTCGAGCTTCTCCGTGACGAGGAGGTCGTTCGCGATCGGCACAAGGGCGCTCTCGACGCCGAGCTGATCGCACCGCGCCACCCACTGGCGAAACTCTGCCTCGTTCACCGCCTTGTTCAGCGAGCCCATCGGGATGGCGTGGCGAGCCTTCTCCCACTCGGTGACCACCTCGTTCACGGGCGCACCGACGCTCTTCAGGATCGCGTGTTCGGGCTCGAGCGCGCGCAGCTCGTCCTCGAGAGCGTCGTACGCCGCGTCGGAGACGAGCGCTTGGCCGTTGTAGTAGGCGTCCTTGTACTTGCGGAGCAGCTCGGCGAGCTCGGCGACGCGATCAGCGGAGGAAGAGCTGGTGCCCATGGGGGACCGGAGCTTAGGAAAATACTCGAACGTGGACCACCGGCATCCGCGCTACACGGCGACAGTCTGCGCCGCGACCTCGGCAATACGCCGATCGCAATTGCGTCGCTGATGCGCGGCGCGCTCGCCTGGCACCCGACGTGATCTCCTTCGTCGCGTCCGGAGGAACGTCATGGGCCAGCAACCACAATCCGTCCAGCAGCAACCCACCGACACCGCGAGCCTCATCATCGAAGACGTCGCCCGACGTGTGCACCTGCCCTCGAGCATCACGCCTCGTGACGCCATCCAGGCCGTGATGTGCACCTTCACGCGGCACGTGTCCCGCGGAGAAGCCGCTCGCGTCTTCGAGGTGCTCCCGAAGGTGGTCCAGCCGCTCCTCGAGCGCTGCATGTTGCATCGGGACGAACCTGCGAAGCGGTTCGGGCGCAATGAGCTCCTCGACGAGCTCGGCGCCCACCTCGGCGTGTCCGTGCCGAAGGCGGAGGAGATCGCGTCGGCCGTGCTCCACGCCGTCAGCTCGCGGTTGCCGGCGCAGGAGCTCGGCGAGGTCACGGCCCAGCTCCCGCGCGAGCTCCGCGACCTCTGGGTCATCCCCAAGATCCCCGTCGGCACGCCGGTCGAGCCACATCCGATCCTCTCGAGGATCGAGCAGACCGTGGCGCTGCCCCGAGGTGTGACGGGGATCGGCGCGTTCACCTCGGTCATGAGACATCTGTCGCGACGTCTCTCGCTCGGCGAAGCGCGCCATCTCTGCATGGCGTTGCCCTCGGACCTGCGCCAGCTCCTCGAGGACTCCCTGCTGGGCCGCGGCGAGCATCCCGTGAAGCTCGGCAAGGGCGAGTTCCTCGAGCGCGTCGGACAGGATCTCGGGATCTCCGAGCCGCGCGAGGTCGAGATGGTCGCCAAGGCGGTGTTCAAGCACGTTGAGGACCACCTCCCCGCGAGCGTCTTCAAGCACGTCTCGATGCAGCTGCCACGCGAGCTCTCCGACCTCTGGGCGCTGCCTTACTGAGCGCCGAGCATGGTGCTCGGCTGCAGTGACGTGGTCTGCTCACCGCCTCGTGCGCTTCGACATCGGCAGAGCGAGTTGCGCCTCAGCGCGCGGCGAAGGCCGTCGCGAGCTGCACGGGGAGACGCAGCAAGAAGGTCGTCCCGCTCGGCCCGCCGGGCTCCAGACGCACGGCTCCGCCGAGATCGCTGGCGATCCGGTGAACCACGGCGAGCCCCAGGCCAGTCCCCGACGCTCGCGTCGTGAAGAACGGCTCGAACACGCGCACGGCCACCTCGGGCGCGATCGTCGGTCCGTCGTTGTAGACGCGAATGTAGAGGTCTTGCTCGTCGACGTTCGCCGTCAGCGCGACGCGTCCTCCCTCGTCGACGTTCTGGAGCGCGTTGACGAGGAGGTTGACCAGCGCGCGGCGGAGGAGAGTCGGATCTGTGTCGATGAACGGGAGAGCCTCGGGCAGCTCGAGTTGGACCTGCTCGGCGGCACCGCCGAACGTCGGATCGAGCCGTGCTGCCTCCACGGCCTGGCGAAGCACCGGCTCGAGCGCGACGCTCTCCACCTCCACCGCCGACGGGCGGGCGTAGTCGAGGAGGTCGGTCACGAGCCCTCGAAGTCGCTCTGCCTCCTCGTGGATGATGTCGAGGAGCTCCGGCTTCGCGCTCGTGTCGGAGCGCCGCTTCCGAAGGGTGGTGAGCGCATTGAAGATGACGCCGAGCGGATTGCGGACCTCGTGCGCCATCACCGCCGCCATCTCGCCGACGGCGGCGAGGCGCTCCTTGTGCACGAGCTCGGCGCGGAGAGCCTGCGCGTGGATCGCGGCGCCGATCTGCGCTGCAAAGAGCTGCACCGCCACGAAGTCGTGCTCGGTCAGGTCGCGGCCGGTCACTGCGAGGTGATGGGTCACCCGTCCGTTCGTGCGGACCGGACACCACGCGCTGCGAATGAGCTGGGCGCGCTCCATGCTGGCGCCGAGCGCCTTCGCCGTCCGCGCGACGCCGGGCATGAGCGTGGGGACGTTGTCGAGGAAGATCGGCCGCCCGGTCCTCACCACCTCGGCGAGGATCGGCGTCTTTGCATACGGCATGCGCTGGCCGACGAGCGTGTGCCCGTAGTCACCGACAGGATCGCCGGGCTTCGAGATGATCCGCCTGGTGATCGAGCCACCGGCGACGAGCTCCGTGAACGCGACGATCCAACCGAGCGCGTGGAAGATCGGCTCCGTCGCGTCGAGCAACGAGTCTGCGTCGAGCAGCGTGCTCCCTCGAGCGAACATCTCCGCCAACGTGCCCATCAGGTCCTCTGCGCGCGTCACGTCGGTGACGTCGCGGGCGCTCATGACGAGAGCGTCACCGCGATGCCCGAAGCGCAGGTCCGTCGTGATCTCGGTGTTGTCCGATCTGCGCACGAAGCGCACTCGACACGTCGCGGGCAGCTCCCATCCGTCCTCGCGCTGCTTCTCGAGCAGACCGAGTCGCTGCCGTTCGCCGGGAGCGAGCACGTCCTCGAACGTGCTGCCGACGAGTGCCCCGCCAAGGAGACGCACGGCAGCTTCGTTCGCCCAGACGACGCGCTCCTCCCGCACGACGAAGAGCACGTCGGGCAACGCGTCGAACACGTTCAGGTCTAGATCTCCGACCAAGCCACCCACCAGATCGCCTGAGATCCTAGCGGCTGCAGCGAATTTCCACTACCCGTCCGGCATCGACCCATCCGATGACGCACCTCAGCGAAGGATGGGATACCCGCGCGCTTTTGCGCCCATCGGCAGGACACGGCGCTTCACGAGGAGCGTCGCGAGCTCGACCGTAGTGGCCGGGCTCAATGGATTGCCTCGCCCGGTCTCGGCAAGGCGAGGACGCGATCGGGGTCGTCTCCGAACAGCTCGCCGACACGCGCGCGTACGGCCGCCGGAACCGGGTTCGATCGCGCGCGCGCGCAGCGAGCGGCCTCTTCGATCGAGCTCACGGATTCGTTGCAGAACGCAGTCTTCCAGCCGTCGTCGAGCGATCGCTGGAGCTCGGCGCGGATCCGATCGCGCTGGAGCTGCCGCCACCACATGCCACTCGGCAACGTGCCACGCTCCGGATGAACTCCGGCGGGGGCGAACTCGGCGTCGTGCTCGTAGGCCGCGCGCGAGTCCTCCGCCGAGCCGCGCGCCTCGACCGGGCGAAGACCGGAGCCGAGGTCGACGCGGACGAAGAACGTCGCCTGGTAGCGCCCCTCGTGCTTCGTCGCCGGGTAGCGGAAGATTCGCGGCTCGTCGCGGTAGCGCGTCACCTGACGCGTCCGCGTCTGGTACTCGGTCCGAACCTTGCGCACGTTGCGCATGCGAGACTCCTCGCGGTAGCGCGTCACCGGTCTACTGACGGTGCACATCCCCCGCTGCGGAGGGCGGCACGACTCGAGCCGATCCTCGTACGCGGTGTAGGGAACCCGCTCGGTGTAGGTCTGCGTCTCGACGTACGGGACCTCGACGGGCTGCTGATACGTCTCCGTCGCCTCGTAGGGCACGCGCTCCGTCCACGAGCGCGTGAGCTCGGTCGGCTCCTGCGTGAGCTCCGCGGCGACGCTCCCCTGGACCTGCGCCGCTGCACGCGTGGTCGACGTCGCCGTGAACCAGACGGAGCGCTCGAACGCCTGGGAGATCGCGCGCTCGAGCTCGACCTGCTCTCCCGGAGGCGTACCGAGGATCCCGCCGGAGATCGCGACACCGCCGACGAGGAACGGGCGCGCCTTCCACGCCGGCATCGGCCCGCCGAGCTCCTTGCAGTAGGCCGCGACGAGCTCCAGCGCGAACGGCTGCTCGGCCGCGACCTCGGTCGCCCGCGTGCACGTCTTGGTGCCGGCCGCGGCGATCTCTCCGTCGAGCTCGGGGGAGGCCGCAGCGAGCTCGGGACGGCTCAACCAGTCGGCGGCCGCGGCTCGACGCGCGCGCGCAGCGAGCGCTCGCCCGCGCGTCGTCTCGGAGCGAACGGACGTGCTGATCGTCGTCGTGGCCCAATCGATCGTCGTCCCGATCCGCGCTGCGCGCGACGAGTCGATGGACTCGGCATGGAGCCGGTCCTTCGTCCGGACGGCCTCGAGCGCGGCCCCCAACGCCTCGGCTTCGTTGCCCCCGGCGCGGGCAGCATCCGCACGGTCGAGCATCTGATCGAGCAACCCGCGCTCGGCCCTCGTGAGGAGCCCCTTCACTCGCGCATCGCTCGGGTCGCGAGCGAGGACCTGCGTGTAGAGCTCGACGGCGCCGCGGTAGTCGCCGCGCTCGAGCGCATCGTCGGCACGACCACGCAGCGTCGCGCAGGCCATCGAACCGAGCAGGAGCAGGAGCAGGAGCACCATGGGTCGCGGTCGCGCCAGGACACTCGCGGGACCGGCACGACGAGGGGAAGCAGTGGCAGGGCGCATGGGCTCTCGAGTCTCGACTCTATTCGATCTCGATGATCGACGTGCGTGGGGCCGATCTATTCTGACGAGCCTGCGGATCGGCTCGATTCGCGCGACGTAGCGCATCCTCGCGAGCTCGCGACGCGTCGGCGGCCCCGCCCGAGAACGTCGCGCACGGGGCTGGCAAGGCCGAGCCTCGATGATGACCCGTCACCGGCGCCCTGCTAAGGAAGAGCGTCGTGCCCAGACTGCTTCAGATCCTCCTCGGACGTGAGCGGAGCCGCGTGTACGCCCTCGAGGAAGGCTCCTACGTCGTGGGCCGGGGAGACGGCTCCGACCTCGTCGTCGCGAGCGACATCGTCAGCCGGCGGCACGCGAGCATCGTCGTCTCCGCGACGGACGTGCGGGTCACCGATCTCGAGAGCAGCAACGGCACATACATCAACGGCTCGCACGTCCTCGGCGAGAGCGTCGCAGTCGAGGGAGACATCCTCCTCGTCGGCGACGTCGCGATGCGCCTGCACGGGACCAAGGTGCCCACGCTCTCGGCGCTGCGCCCGGACGCAGAGCCCGGCTCGTCGATGAACCTTTCGGGGAACTTGCTCGAGGTGCCGCCGCCGACGCTCCTCCGGTACCTCGCCGTCATCAAGAAGACCGGCGTGCTGCAGCTCACATCGCCGCCGATCCAGAGCAGGATCACGTTCACGCGAGGTCACATCGGCGAGGTCCTCGTCGATACCCGCAAGACGAGAGATCCGATCCAGGCGCTCACCGCAATCCTGCGATGGAAGGGCACGTTCGACGTCGGCCCTCCGAGCAACGCCGGGTCGTCTCTGCTCCTCGGCCTCGACGCCGTGCTGCCCCCCGTCGGCAGCGCATCGCGCCCCTCGATGCTGCCAAAGCCGCCGCGGCCCTGATCGATCACTTGCAGACCGTCACGGGCACCTCCTTGATCCTGCCGCTCGGCTCGGGGAGCTTCAACCAGTACATGTAGCAGTTGCCGAACCACGGTTGCTGCATCTCGTCGAGGTAGTGCCGGAGGTCCCAGATCGGCGGCCGCGTCCCCCACTGCTCGAGCATCGGGAACTGCGGGGCGGGTAGGCTGGGCACGTCGTCGACCGGCGTGAACGCCGAGCTGACGTCGGAGGACGACGACTCCTCGGGCTCGTCACCGTCGGGCGGGGCGCCGCATCCGATCATCGATGCGAGCACCATCATCAAGCCAACCACGACCGACCTTGTGGACATGCTGTTTCCCCGTGGGAATACAAGCAGCCCACGTACCAACACCCCGACGTCATCTCGATGACCGGATGGCGTGGGTTTGGCCACCCGACGGCGTCGAGCTCGGGCCGAAGCGCGCGTCGCCCACGCCCGACATGGCCGTTCCGACACAGCGAGCTCGACAACCGCCACGTTGGTTGGGAGAAGCCTCGCTCCGGGCAGTGGTGAGGCGGAGCTGAGCAGACGTGCGCTCGACGCATCGGAGCGTCGAGCCGTCCCGAGGCCGACACGCGACGCGTGCGTCATCGGATTGCCGGCGGCGCTCGTTGCTCCTCACCACCGTCGCTCGCAGCGGTCGAGCGCTTCACGGCATGGTGCGTGTAGCGTCGCGAGGCGACGGGGCGCTGTGCCGTCAGGCGACGCGGTCGAGGTCGGCGATCATCCCCGCGCCGTCGAGACGATCCGCCGCGAGCCCGTTCATGTACCGCGTGAGCCCCACCTTCTCGTAGCGCGGGACGATGCGGGGCGAGACGAGACCGATGGCGCGGAGGTTGGGGACGAGCCGCGAGAACATCGTCTGCCGGAACTGGCTCATCCCCGGCGTCTCGGTGACGAACGACTTCCACGCCCGGCGGGACATGATCCCTTCGAACCACTCCTCGTAGACCTCGAGCGCGAGGAAGCGATTGCGCATGAGGAGCGCGACTTCGAACACCCAGTGGGGCGCGACGGTACCACACGCCTCGTCGCGGTGTGGCGGAGTCCGAGCGAGCTAGACGGCGATGCGCAGGCGGCGCACATCGATTCGAATCGTCGCGCGACGGATGTGCGCGCGGCTCACGGGTTGCACCGCGCGTGCACATGAAGCGAGCCTTCGGTGACGATAGCCGTGCCTCCGACGACGCTACGCGCGAGGCCGCCGGCGTCGTGGGGGCCGTGCTGTTCGGTGCAGCGTCGGTGATGGAGCTCGTCCGGATGGCGACCCTGCGAACTCCTTGGCCGGGCTTCAACACCCGGATCGACTGGGTCCTCGGCGTGATCGCGATCCTTCTCTGGGTCGCGAGCGCGTACGTGCTCGCGACACGCAGCCACAAGCACCGGGGCGTCGCGTTCGGCGGAGCGTTCGCGCTCCTCGCCTATGGGCTGCTCGGGCTTGTGGGACGATCGCACTTCGGCCTGGTGTACGTCGCGTTTGCCGTCGTGATGCCGCTGATCGAGCGGCTCGCCTTCCGCGGACGGCTCACGTTCGGTCGCCGCTTGGATGAACCGCTCCCGCCACGCTCGGGCCGCGAGATCTTGTGAGCATCACCTCACGGGCACGGATTGTCGTTGGGGCTTCCCACCGGCGGCTTGTCTGTGCCCGCCGGTCCCGGCGCCACGTTCGGTCCGCCGCCGTCGACGGCTTCTTCCGGCAGAAGCGGCGGGAGTAGCGCCTCGATCTCCGGCACCTTGTCGACACGCGTGAAGGTAAAGCCCTCCTGCTTCAGGATCGGGACCATGTACATGACCATGTCGACCGTACCGAGCTGCTCCGGGTCTTGCAGGTTGTAGTAGGGGTCATGCATGAGCACGATGCCCTTACCCGCGCGCTTGATCTCGGTGATGTAGAGGTCTCCGCACGTCTTCATCGGAGTCCGCTTCCCGTCCGCGCCGTCGTCCCAGCAGTCCCAGTCGGCGGCGCGTCCTGCGGTCTCGTCCATCTTTTCACCGACGTCCCAGAGGATCGGCCCGACGTACTTGCCCATCGGCGAGGTCGAGAGCGCGGCAAACGTCGTGTCGTCGTAGTCGCCGTACGGCGGACGGAAGAGGAACCGTTTCGAGGGAATGAACGGCTCGATTTTCGAGTCCGTCTCCACCAGCTCCTTCACGATGTCGGCGTCGGAAAGACGAGCCTGCCCCGTCGCGGTCCCCGTCAACGACAGATGGTTCTCGGTGTGATTGGCGACGAGATGCCCGTCATCGATGAGCTGCTGGAGCACCTCCGCTGCGTCCGTCCCCATCGACATTCCGTTCACGAAGAACGCCGCCTGGATCCCCTGCTCCTTGAGGTAGCGCGAGAGCAGCTTCGTGCGCGGTCCCGGTCCGTCGTCGAAGGTGAGCGCGAGGACCTTCGCCTCCAAGCTGGTGCCGCGAAGCCCGATGCTCTGGAGCGCTTGCGTCCCCGAACATGTCCTTCCGGCGGCGCGGTTCGAGCTCTTGTTCGAGCAGTGAATGAAAGTCGTAAGGGCGGCCACGGCGACCAGGCCGGAGGTGATGATTCGATGGGGTGCCATTGGACGGTACCCATCCAATGCATGAGCCGATCCGTGCGCTCACCTCGCGACAGCGTGCCGGCGATTCGTCGCGCGCACGCCGAGTTTCACGCCATCTCCACCCGCCATCCGCCCTTCGCTCGGGCCCAGCGAGGCCATGTGCGCCCCTCGCCGACCCGCCACGTGTGAAGGAATGTGACGCCCATCGCTTTCTTCGTCTCTCGGGCGTTCCTTCTCGCCCCGCGCGCGCACCGATCGCGCCGACGTCCGCGTCCATCGCTGCGGCGATCAGATTGCATGATCGCCGAGCGAGGAGGAGGGAGAAGGAGGTCGATCCGAGCTCCATGGACGCTGGACGCGGAGCACCGCTCTCAGACCGTCACGACCAGGAGCGCGGCGGCTGGCTTCCCTGCTGCGGCGCGGAGGGCGCTGCTGCGAAAGGGGCCGGCGCGGGCGCGACGCCGTAGGGGCCTGGCGACGGCGGCGGCGACGATACGTAGCCGGGCGCGTTCTGCGGCGGGAGCGACGGCGGCGGCGCTGCGTAGCCGATCTGGGGCTGGCCGTAGCCGCCCTGCGCGATGGGGGCCGCCAGCTGGGGCGCGCCCTGCCTGCTCTGGAACGCCGCCTCGATGGTCTTCGCCCCCGGGATGTTGTTCTGCATCGGAGCGAACAGACCGAAGAAGCCGTTCGGGATCGGCATCGTGAGGCTGATCGGCCCGCGCTCGCCCGTGCCGCGCACGTGGAGCTTCTTCTTGAGGAAGAGCCCCTTCACCGTGAGGGCCTGGACGTTGCTCCAGGCGATCGAGTCGACCTGGTGCAGGCGCTGCTCGAGCGGCTGGATGAAGCTGTAACGGTGGTCGACGAGGATCAGACGCCGGTCGGTGGCGAGGACGAGGTACTGCCGGCGAATGAAGCCGAACGCCCACCACGGCATGTAGCTCGTGACGGTCTGGCCGACGAGCTGCTCGCCCGGATCGAGGATGCCACGCGAGAGAATCTGAACATGCAAGTCGCTGAAGAACATGGAACCGAACCTCCGCGCTTGGATACGCTGACGCGAAGGAATGCTTCCCCCGCTGCGGGAGGTCGGGGCGCGAGCCCCAAGTCCATGCGCACCGAAGGCGCACGTCCGCCGCTCGACGTCCGACGTCGTTCGAGGCGACGGTCGCGCTCGCCTCGAGCCTCTCATGCGCGACCGACGAGCTGCGCCGCGTGCATGCGTGGGCTCCTCGACGGGGCGTACGGGCACGCTTGTTGAACGTCTCTTCGAGCACGCTGCATGACCGTCTCGTGCACGAGGTCAGAAGAGGAGCCACATGGCTGTGCCGGTCCAGATCACGTTCCGCGATATCCCTCCTTCAGCAGCAGTCACAGCACACGTCGGAAGGCGGGCCGAAAAACTGGAGACCTTCTTCGATCGCATGTCGAAGTGCCACGTCGTGGTGGAAGAGCCGCATAGGCACCGCCGCCAAGGCAAGAAGTACAAGGTCGAGATCGACATGGTCGTCCCCGGAAGAGAGCTCGTCATCTCGAAGAACCCGGAGGACACCAAAGACGACCTCCACGCCACGATCGACATGGCGTTCGACGACGCCGAGCGCGTGCTCGAAGACTACGTGCGCCAGCTCCGGCCCGATCTGAAGACGCACCTCACGCCGCCGCGAGGGGTCATCTCGAAGGTCTTCCACGACCGCGGGTACGGCTTCATCGCCGTCGAGGGCGAGGCCGAAGGCCAGGAGGTGTACTTCCACCGGAACAGCGTCATCGGCGAGAAGTTCGAGCGCCTCAACGTCGGCGTGAAGGTGCGGTTCGCTGAAGAGGACGGCGACAAGGGCCCGCAGGCCAGCACCGTGTACGTCGTCGGAACGAGCTGACCCGGCCGCAACTGGGCGTGAGGCGTCACGAGCTCGCTCGTGGCGCCGGCGCCCTTTCTTTCGTCGTCCCGTCAGCGCGGCGGCTTCGGCTCGGACGCGCCGGGATCGTCCTCGCCCGGTTCGTCTTCGTCTTCGACGCCCGACTCACCGCCGGGCGGGGCGCCCAGTTGGTCCTGCATGCCGAGCGCCTCGAGGAGGTGCTGCTGGACCCCTTCGAACAGCTTCGCGACGTCGTAGGACGTCGCCGGCTCCGCCGGCCCGCCCTGGGCGGCTCCGAAGAGCTGACCGGCAAACGCCTGGAGCGTCTCCATGTCGATCGGCGGCAGCCCTGCGAGCGAGACGCCGCCCGCGATGTCCTCGTCGTCGTCATCCACGAGCGAGGTCGCGATCCAGATGCCTCCGGACGCGACTTCCTCCACGACGGCGTCGTAGGTCGTCCCCTCCGGCTCGCACGAGTCCGGAAAGAAGAGGAGCCCGCGCGGGTCGTCGTGCACCTCGGGCAGCGCTTCGCCGAACTGGGCGAGCCATTCGCGCGCCTCGCTCGGGTTCTGCTCGAACACCGCGAACGGCTGGAACGTGTGCACGAGCATCGTTCCGTCTTCGAGCTCCTCGGCGTAGAAGCCCTCGCTCTCCTCGCTCTCGTCGTCGAGATCGAGGAAGGGCTTCAGCTTGTCGGGCGTCTTCGGGCGAAACAGGGCAACGGCGTCGGCATGGGAGCCGCGGAGCGCGGTATGAGAATCGTCGTTCATGTCACGAGAACCTTCGTTCGTTCGAGCAGCGCGAGCCCTCAGCGATAGGGCACCTGGGCCGGGACGTCGACCCGCTCCGCGCGTTTGCCGAAGTAATCCCATGCGCTCCTCGGATCGGTGAACCAGCTCGTGCAGCCGCACCCGAGGCACATCAAGAGGACGAACTGCGGACAAGACGCCCCGGAGTGGCTCCCGCCCGCGTAAAGCTCGAAGCTCGCCTCCTTCAGGCGCGCGAAGCTCGTGCTCGAACACCACGGACAAGGGCGGGTCGGGACCGGCAGTGCTTGCATGCCTCGCCTGTAACCGAGGACGGCGCTACCGGGCAACGCCGGCGGGCCGCCGCCCTCTCAGGACAGCTCGAGCGAGCTCGCGAACCGAGCCAGCATGCCTCAGCGCGCCTGGTGCCCGAGGCGTACTTCCATCGTCGGATGCTTCGCCGCGAAGCGACGCAGGCGCTCGAGGCTCGACGCGCTCCGCTTCCGGTCGCTCGAGAACGAGCCGGGCTCGACGCCGTGATCCCAGCCCCACGTCGTATGGCATGCATCTCCCGTCAGGAGCACGGGGCCCGCTTTCGTGCGCGCGATGTAGGCGGTGCTTCCAGCGGTGTGTCCCGGCACGTGGATCGCCCAGAAGGTCTGGTCGCCGAAGACGTCGACGAGGCCGTCGAAGACGCCGTCGGGGTCCGGACCGAAGCGCCAGACCGACAGCGGCGGCTTGTTCTCGAGCGCCCGATTCACGATCGGGGCGACGAAGAGGTTCTCGATGCTCCGCGCGCTCGTCTCTCCGGGCCCGACGAACACCGGGGTGCCGGCGGGGACATCACGCATGCCGGTGATGTGGTCGAGATGCAGATGCGTGAGGAAGACGCCGGCGACGTGCGGCTGCTCCTGCTGCTCGAGCCACGTCTTCGTGTCGGTCCGGCGCTTCATCTTGTCGATGTTGGCGACGCTCGCCACGAACCCGCGGATCACGGCCTCGTCCGGCTTCTCGAACAGCATGCGCTCGACGCCGGTATCGACGAGGAACGTCCCGCGGGTCGGATGATGCACGGCGTGGAAGGCAACATGGACCGGCTCGTCGCGATCGGTGAGCTTTGCCTTCTTCGCTTCTGCGTGGTCGAGATTGAGGAGCCCGGAGAGCGGCACCTGCCAGTCGGCGCCGATGACGGTCTCGACGGTCAGCGGCCCGGGCTGATCGACCACTGCCTCGAGCGACGAGGTCCGAGCCGACGCGCCGAGGGTCGCGGGCGTCTCCGGATGCGACGTCGTCGAGCAGCCGACGGTCGCGAGGGCTGCGAGGGTCGCCGACAGCGCGAGGGCCGCGTTGCGGAGGGGCTTCTTGTTCGAGCGCGTTTTCATGCCTCGAAGATGAGGCATGCCTCCATGCATGAAAATCGACCAAAATGGCATGCTACCATACGTCTGTGCATATCCCCTGGGAGGAGCTCCAGCTGCTGCTCGCCATCGCGGAAGCGCGCAGCCTCACGGCCGCCGCGAGACGGCTTCGCATCACGCAGCCGACCGCGAGCCGGCGTCTCTCGCAGCTCGAGTCGCTCCTCGGCGAGCGTCTCTTCGTCCGGAGCGTGGAGGGCGTCGCGCCGACGCCCTTCGGCGAGCGGATGCTCGAGCCGGCGCGGCGCATGGCCGAGTGGGCCGGTGAGGTGGACCGGGCGGCCGCCCGTGCCGAGACCTCACCGCGCGGCGTCGTCCGCATCACCGCGCCGCCCGGGATCGCGTTCGAGCTCCTCGCGCCGTTCGCAGCATGGCTCCGCGACGCCCTGCCCGACGTCCAGCTCGAGGTCGTGTCGACGATCCACTACGTGGATCTCGTGCGGCGCGAGGCCGACCTCGCGCTCCGGATGTCACCCGGTGACAACAAGGACCTCGTCACGGTGGCGTCCGTCGAGCACGGCGTCGGCGTCTTCGGATCACCGGCGTACGCGAAGACGTTGCCGAAACGCCCGCGCCTCACCGACATCGCCTGGCTCGGCTGGGCGCCGCCGCTCGAGCACCTCTCGCCGAACCCCGAGCTGGCGAAGCTGATCCCCGACTTCCGCCCCGTCTTCGCGTCGGACGACTTCCTCGTCCAGCTTCGAGCCGCGGAGGCGGGCATCGGCGCGATCTTCCTCGGACGCGTGCGCCATCGCTTCTCGACCTCGACGCTGGTCGAGCTGGACGTCGACATCGGCCCCCTACGCCGAGCGCTCCACCTCGTCTGCGCGAAGACGGCGCTCGACATCCCGCGCGTCCGCGCCGTCGCCGACCTCCTCGTCGCCGAGATGCGCGCCGCCGAGGAGACGCCGCGAAGGCGCCCTCCTTCCCCTCCCCCGAACGGCAAGCGCAGCGCTCGAGCGAGCCGATGAGCGCTGCGCGCATGTCTACTTGCCTCTTCACGCGATCAGTCCGCCTGCGCGGCGCTACCGTCCCGCCGACGCACGAATCGCCACTGACGTCAGCACGCCGGACGACCTGATGCGCGAGATGCTCTTGGCATAGTCATATGGACGACATCGCCGGCCCACGCGTGCGGGAGAACGATCGAGCGGGTAGCGTCATCGGATGCTCTCGAGACCCGTAGTAAGCGTTGCTCTCGTCGCTCTCGTCTCTACGTCGGTCGTTCATGCCGGCTGCGTCGGTGACGGCATCGACACCATCTCCGGAACCGAGGACGCTGGCGGCGGAGATGGGGAGCCCGGCACGCCCCCTCCCGACGCCGGAAGCCTCGATCCCGACGCCACAGCGCCGACGGGTTGTCCTCTCGGCTGCCTTCCGCCGGCGCCAGCGGGCTGGACGGGCCCGAGCGCAGTCTACGATGGCCCTCCGGGCACCAAGCCGGCGGCGTGCCCGTCGTCGAACTACACGCAGCTCGAAGTCGAAGCTCACCAGGGAATGACCGCGACGGCGGCCGTCTGCGACTGCGGTACGGCAACCGTCAAGGACGCGTTCTGCTCGGCCGGCGTCGAGACATGGTCCGGGTCCGGCTGCAGCGGAACGGCTATCTTTCAAGGCACGGCCAAGTCGAACGGAGGCTGCCTCACGAGCTCCGATGGCGCCTCGTCAACCCTGAAGGTGACGACGCCCACGCTCAATCGGGGCAAGTGTGAATATCCAAATCCAACCGAAACCCTCCAGGCCCCGACCTTCGCGAAGGCCGACGTGGCCTGCGGTCTCCCACAGCTTGGCGTGTGCGAAGGCCGGTCGGACTGCACGGCAGCGCCCCTACCCGAGGCACCTTTCACGCGGGTCTGCATTCACAAGGAAGGCGAGGTGGCCTGTCCGAGCGCCGACTACGCGCACCGCTTCGTCGCGTACAAGAAGCTCGTCGACGAGCGCGGCTGCGCGGCGTGTGAAGGCACGCCCACCGGCGGCACGTGCGGCACCAAGTGGGGTAGAGGCACCAACGTGCTCAGCTGCGACGTAGCTATCGCGCCGACGACCTACGACGCGAACGCTTGCATCACCAATCCCGGCAACAACGCGCTGATCGACATTCGCGCGATGGCACCGACCTCCATCTCCTGCAATTTGACCGCTGGCGGAGCTCCGACGGGCCAGGCCGCCTCCGAAGAGCCGGTCACCTTCTGCTGCAGCAAGTAGCTCGGTGTTGGGGGAGCGGACTGACGGGCTGTACGGATCGCGAGGCAGCGCTCGCGATCCTGCTGCCAAGCGAAGGGTCCATAGTCAACAGGATGACAACGCGGGCGCGCCCTTGATCTTCCGTCGCCTTCGAAGAAACTATACGAGACGTGACACGGCTCGACTTCATCGGCGCCATCGAGCTCGCGTACGCTCGAGAGAAGGATGACGCGGCGTGGCTCGAGGAGCTGACGCGTTTCGTTGCGCCTGCCTTCAGCCCATGCTCCCCGACCACTTCGTACCTCTTCGATCTCCACGACGAGGACGTACAGCTCGGACTTGCCGCCAGCGTCGGGGAGACACCGTACAGCCGCGACCACTATGCGGTTTCTCACGAGATCGGCCACGCGACCACGGGCCGAGCGAAGCGCGTCGTCTACGAGTGTGAGATGTTCACGTTGCTCTCCCGCGTGATCGGCGCGGACATGACCAAGCGTACGATCCAGGGGGCGGGGATGAGGGGCGACGATTCGCTCGGTCTCCGCGCCAACGCCACGCCCGACAGCGGAGTGCTCATCACGACCCAGGTGTCCGACGGGTTCCGTATCCGCAATCGCGCCCTCTGGACTCGCTTTGCCGCCCACGTCGGGACGGCACTGCGGCTACGGCGCAGGCAGCACGAGCCCTCGCCCGACACCGCGCTGGCTGTGCTCGACCCGCTCGGACGGCTCGAGCATGGGACCGCCGGGACCATTGCGGCGCGCCATGATCTCGCGAGCGCTGCGCAAGGCATGGATCGCGCGCGCGGCAAGCTGCGCCGGCTCGATCCCGAGCGCGCCAGCGCGCTCTGGCGAACGATGGTGCGTGGTGAGTGGTCGCTCGTCGACTGGTTCGATCACGACGGCAAGCGATTCCTGCTCGCTCACGACAACCAGATCCGGGTCACGCGGCACCGATCGCTGACCGAGCGCGAACGGCAGGTCGTCGCCTGCGCCGCGATGAGCCACTCGAACAAGCTCATCGCCTACGACCTCGGCTTGTCGACCGGAACCGTAGCGGTCATCCTTGGGCGGGCGGCGAAGAAGCTCGGCGTGTCCGGACGCGTCGCGCTGATCCGCGCGTTCCGCGAGCTCGAGCGTCAACGGGAGGACGAAGGCAACGAATGAAACCTCCCGTGTCCGATTCTCCCCCGCCCTCGCTCGTCGCGTATGAGCTCGAGCCTGGCACGGTGCTCTTCGTCCACGAGCTACCGCGTGTGGGCCAGCTCCCGGTCCTCAGCGCTGCCGAACACGAGGTGCTCGTTCTCCTCCTCGACGGCCACAACACCCGCGGCATCGCCGACGCGCGTGGCACGTCCCCACGCACGACCGCAAACCAGGTCGCGAGCATCTTCAAGAAGCTCGGCGTCGGGTCGCGCGCGGAGCTCGCGGCGAAGGTTCTGACGAGGTCCCGGCGATGAGCGCGCTGCACGGCGTCGCTCGTCGCGCGCGCCGCCGGGATGCGTCCTGCCACTCAGTTCTTCAGGCTCACGAACTGCACGGCCCAACTGCTCCGCGTCCATAGTCATCTAGACGACAAGCGCGACTGCGTTGACGGCATCCGGTCGATGCACGGATATTTTCGCCAGTGAGGAAACCGCTCGATGTGATCGCGGCCATCGAAGCCGCCTACGATCGTTCGTCGGACGAGGCGGCATGGCTCGAACGGCTGGCGCGCATCGTCGCCCCTTCGTTCAGTTCCGTCACGGAGGCGACCTCGGCGTTCGTCTACGATCTCCACCCGGACACGGGGGTTCACCTCGGCAGCTTCGCGAGCGTCGGCGAGAAGCCGTATACGTGCGAGCACTACAAGAGGCAGCATGCGATGGTCGACACTGCATTGCATCGTCAGGCATACGAGTGCGACATGTTCACTCTCCTGTCGCGCGCCGTCGGCCCGGAGCACGCCCGGACGACGATCGCCGCCGCCGGAATGACGGGTGACGACGCCCTCGGGTTGCGCGCCAACATCACGCCCACGAGCGGTGTCATCGTCACGACCCACGTGTCTCGAGGGTATCGGATCCGCGACCGAACCATGTGGACGCGCCTCGCCGCTCACGTCGGAGCGGCGGCTCGTCTGCGGCGGACCCAGCGTCACGCCGCCCCCGCCGTGTTGGCTCCCAACGGCAAGCTCGAACACGGAACGACGAGGACCATCGCAGCGCGCGCGGACCTGGCGACGGCCGCGAAGTCGATGGATCGTGCGCGCGGGAAGCTGCGCCGGATCGATCCGGAGGCCGCGAGCGCGCTCTGGCAGGCGATGGTCTGTGGAGAATGGTCGCTCGTCGATTGGTTCGATCACGACGGGAAGCGTTTTCTCCTCGCCCACGACAACCGCATCGAGACCGCGCCGCGCCGCGACCTCACCGAACGCGAACGCCAGGTCGTCGCGTGCGCGGCGATGGGGCATGCGAACAAGCTGATCGCCTACGACCTCGGGCTCTCGACAGGAAGCGTGAGCATCGTCCTCTCGCGCGCGGCGAAGAAGCTCGGCGTCTCGTCGCGCGTCGCGCTGATCCGTGCATACCGCGACCTCGTCGCGAGCAAATCCTGAAGCCCGAGAGCACGACAACGCCGGTATCGCCCAGGTGCGCGGCACGTCGCTCCACACGCCGGCCAACCAAGTTGCGAACATCTTTCGCAAGCTCGGACCGAGGTCGCTTCGGGAGACACGTCCGGGAGTCGCGACGACGAGTACGTGGCGATCGGGCGGCTGAGCGGTAGGCTCGTGTCCATGCCGCTGCTCATGTTGCCGCCGCACCCCGCGGTGTACCTGGCCGATCGCGACGGGCTCGCCGCGTATCTGCGAGCGCGAGGCTTCGACTACGGGGTGCAGCCGGCCGGCTACACGATCAACGTCGATATCGGCGCGGTCGTCGACTACCTGATCGACGTCCACTGGCTCGACGATCAGGTGCGCTTCGTCGCGCCGTCGGCGGTGACCATTCCACCGGCGCTCCTCGCCGAGGCCGCGCTCGCCGTCGAGCGGGTGAACGCCGAGATCGGGTTCCCGGTGTGGCGGGTCCTGCCGAACCTCGCCGCGACGTACACGGCTACGCTCGATCACCGGGGGACGCTGTCGAGCCGCGTGCTCGAGTACGCGATCGCGCTCCTGCACGACGCGCTCGTCCGCCATCTACCGGTGCTGCGCGCCCAGCTCGGGGAACCGGCGTGATCGCGCGGTCGAGCCGCGAGTGCCTGCTGTACATGCAGCTCCACCCGTGCGCGTGCGGCGCGCCGAGCGCGACCGCGAGCAGGGGCGTGCGCGCGACCGCGAGCGGCCTGGTCGCGAGCTACGCCGGCGCGTGTCCGCAGTGCGGGCGCGAGAACGCGTTCGAGTTCGAGCTCGATCCCGAGATACCGCCGCTCGACGCCTACGGCGGCGCGCGCCCGTCGCAGATCATCTGCCCGGGGCAGTTCGCGTTGCACTCCGACGAGCTCGCCGCGCGCTGGCCGGCGGCTCCGACGACCATCCCCGCCGACGAGCGCGCCGCCGCGCGCGAGGCTCTCGTGTGGGCGATGCACGATCTCGAGGAGGTCGCGAAGTTCGCGCGCGACGGCGCGGTCCCCGAGGCGGCGTTCACCTCGGAGGCCGGCCGCGAGCTGTACCACGCGCAGCCCGGGCGATTCCGCAGCGCGCGCTTGACCGCGCGCATGGAGGCCTATCGCCGGCTGGTCGCGGCCTTCGGTGACTAGCCCGGGGTAGCGTCAGCTCTGGACGCGGCGCTGAGCTTCGAGCCGGTCGTAGTGACGGTAGCCGAGCTTGTCGATGACCGACTTCGGGGCGAGGCCGATGTCCGCAAGCGTCTTGATGGCATAGGTGCCGGCGAGCACCGGCGGCCCGTACGACTTGCGCGCCGAGTCCGACTGGAACGGCGCGAGCGGATAGAGGACGCTGTTCGCGTTCGCGTGCATGAAGTGCGCGGACGAGTCGCGCGTCCAGCCGGCGACGCCCGGCGCCGTGATGACGTGCGGGGTCGCGACGAACTCGCCGCCGGTGAGGATCTCGAGCTGCTGCCCGATCTGAGCGACGATGCAGCCCTCGGGCGGCCGTCCTCGGACCTGCACTCCGGCGGGGTTCTCGGGCGTCCCGCGCGTCCGCAAGAAGAGACCGCTCTTGTCGTCGGGCTTCGGCGCCGGCTTCCCGGACGGATCGACGAAGCGACCACCGGGCAGGAGCGTGAGCAGGTTGAAGTCCGTGTGCTCCTCGCCCCAGACGATGCCGGTGTCGACCTGCTCGGGCGCGAGCGCGAGGTAGTGGAGAATGCGGGTGACGTGCGCGCCGCCCTCGCAGATGTCCGTGAACGTGCTCTCGGCAAGGCCGAGCGCCAGCGCGGCGCCGCGGAGGAGCGAAGCGCCCGCCTCGTGCAGGGCACGTCCCATCTTGGTGTACTCTGCACGGAACGCGTCGCTGTTCTCCGGCCACACGTTCGGCGGGAAGAGCTCCGGGTATTGCGCCTCGAGCACCGGATCGTTGTCGTAGGGTGCCATGAAGTAGCACTCCTTGAAGTCCGGCTGCCCCCCGCTGGCGACGGCGACCTCCGTGTTCGGCGGAGTCCACCCACGCTGGAACCAGAGATCCGGACGCGCGAGCCGCTGCTTCTCCGCCTCGGGACGCTTCGCGAAGGCGCGAAACTCGTCGTAGAGGCGCATGACCCCATCGGAGTCGACGCCGTGGCCCTTCACGTAGGCGAGGCCGTACGTTCCGAAGGCTTCACGGATGGCCTTGCAGGCCACTTCGATGCGAGAGCGATCGTTCGAGCGAAGATCGGCGAGGTCGACGGTCGGAATGTCGAGTGCGGTCATGAGCTCCGCATCTCTAGCAACACCGGCCGCGGGTCTCCAGGGGTTGCGTACCACGCGGGTGCGGGCCGTCTCCCCCGTGCCGCGTGGCGGCCTCGCCATCGTCCGCGAGGCCGCCGATGGACTCGGCGGCCTCGCCAACGGTCAGAACTTGAGCTCGACGGATCCCGCCGAGCGTGCGAGCTGGGTCGAAGGCACCCCCAGCTGGCCAGCGTTGTTGATCCCCCAGCATCGGAGCGAGCCCGCCGAGCTGAGCGCGCAGAGGGGCTCGAGGCGCACCGCGTCGCTCACGCGCGGCATTTCGTTGAAGCGGTAGACGCCGTCGACGACCGCGAGACACCGGACCTTGCCATTCGTGAATAGTAGGCAATTACCGGCGACGTCCTCGACGTCGGACATCATCCGATTCGGCTCATCGGGCGTCGGGTCGAGGACCCTCGTGGGGGTATACGACGGCATGCTCTCCAATCCCGACCCCCAGAACCACAGCGTCTTGTCCTCCGCGAGGGCGAACGTATAGGTGTTGGCCTGAACCTTCTTGATGCCGCTCAGTCCGGCAACGCGCGTCGGACTGGTGACCGGATTGAACACCATCCCGTTTCCCGTCAGCGACCCCGCTCCCCAGCACCAGACTTCGCCGTCTTTCACGGCACAGGTGGTAGTAATGCCGCACGATACCTGGTCTGCGGTGAAGTCCGGGATTACTTGCGGCACTGGCTGGACCACGCCCCCCGGGGTCCCCAATCCCAACACGCCGCTCGAGCTCGCCCCCCAGCAGGCGACACGGGAGTCGGTCAAGATCGCGCAGGCGTGACTCTGGCCCACGGAGACGTCGGCGACGCCGGTCAGGAACGGCTCGGCGGGAACACTCGCCTTCACGGCGGTCGTGCCGTAGGCCCCTCCCCAGCACTTCAGGTCGTCGTCGTCCGTGACGCCGCAGATCGTGCCGTTGGTGGCGTTGGCGCTCCGAATCACCCTGAAGGTCGGCGCGTCCGGAGAGTCGATCGGAAACGGCTTGAACGTCGTTCCCATCGCGACGATCGGCGTGACGTCCCCTCGCCCGAGCTGGCCGGCGTTGTTGTTGCCCCAACACTCGACCGTCGTCCCACTCGACCGCTGCACACGGGCACAGAAGGTCGTGCTGTGTGCCCACATGTCCAGGACCACAGGCGCACCTGCGTCGCCGCCGCTGTCCCACTCGATCCGGCGGTCGGGTGCAGCATCGGACGCCGCGTCGTCCTCGACATGGGCATCACCGCCGCCCGCATCGACATGACTCGTGCCGGAGTCCCGATCGTCATCAGGCAGCGCAGGCCCGGCGGGCGCGTCCGGGTCGCTACTGCAACCGACCAGGAGCCGGATCATAAAACATGCCGCCGAGAACGTCTTCAAGTGCAACTTGGTCATCGATAACGCTCGCTGAGGCGCAACTCGGTTGCGCCGATCGTGGCCATACCGCTTGGACTATCGCGGCACTGAAAAGGGAACACTGGAGATCGTACGGAGCCCAGCTCCGCCCGGATAGGCGTAGCTGGCAGCGAAATCGAACCCCCAGACGGTGAGCCCAAAAGGCTCCTTGCTGCGGACTTCGTGTCGCCCGTTGTTGCAGGTGCCTGCAGCGAACTGCTGAGGCTCGCCTCTGCGCACGAGCGTGACGCGGGCGTACTGAAAGCGCCCCTGCGCATCGATCGGCTTCCAGTCCGTGATCGTCCCTGCGCAGTCGAGGACGACGTCTTCGAATCCGTTCCCGCGATCCTGACGAACGACGACAAGGGTCGTGTAGCCGTACGTCATGTCCGTGAAGAACGTATAGGTATCGAGGTATTGCCCTGAGGGGACGACGTTGACAAACTCGGGATCACCGATCTGTCCGCCAAGCGGCCCCGCTCCATCGCCATAGCTGAGGCTCGACATGTAGCCGGCCAAGTAGAACGGGTGCTGCTCATTCTGGCTTTTGATGACGAAAGGTTCGGCTGTCCAGAACGTCACCGCCTCACCTTGCGAGAGAGTGATGGGGGCACCCTGGGGGCGCCTGGGCTGATACTCCAGCGTCGTCCCGTCGACCGCTCCGATGACGCGCCACGGGGCGGACTCTTGCGCCGCTGCGTCGGCGCTATTCTCGCCCAGGCGCAGCTTCTTTCGGTCCTCGTAGCGAACGGCGGCATATTCGCTCCCCCACGCTCGGACGGGGGGAATCTGTTGCTGCGTCACATCGCAACAGCAGGTACCGAACGTGGTGGGGAAGACCGAGCAGTTCGAGCCGCCGAAGACCCCGATGGGCTTGTCCGACTCGATCGGGGCTCCCGCGAGCTCATTATGCCCGGCGAACTGAAGGACCTCGCCCTTCGCGAGCTTGAAGACCTGCGAGCGCTCGTCGCTGCCCGGTATCGCCCCCGGGAGCTTGACGAGATCATGACGGATCCGCACTTCGGTGTCGTCGTTCGCGGCGACGATTTGAAGTGTCGGCTCCTGCGGCGACACCCCGCGATCGTTCGGATCCCACCCGTCCACGGCGAGATATTTCGTATCCCATGAGCTGGTCGGCAAAAGGACGGTTGCGGCGGGGATATAGCTCGCTGCGCCGCCGTATGGAAAGATCGAATACGCGCTGACCGGCAGGTCCGTGGCAATGTAAAATGCAGCGCCCACTCCCGAGCGGAGAGGGATCGTGGGATCCTCTGACTCCAGCGCTGCCGGCAGTGGGCAGACGACGTGGTCGCTGAGGGAGGGCGGTGGAACGACGTTCTGGTACAAGAACACGATGGCGACTTCCCCTGGGGGAAGAGGGCCGTCGAGGACCTCGTAATCGACCTCACCCCCGGTCATGCGAGGGATGGCCATGCTCCGCGAGAGGTCGAGCGGCTTCCCCATATGCTCGACCCGAACGTTCACGGGGCGACTCCACGTGTTCGCGACGAACGCGGCAAAGCAAGAGCCGCGATGATCCTCCTTTATACCGCCGGCCGTGGAGCGGATCGTTGCGACGGCGGGTGTCGTCCAGAAGGAGCAGCCGATCGTTCCTTCGTTGTGCTCGGCGCTCGAGCACGCGGGTACGCATGCTCCGTTCGCGCATCCCGTGTCGGGAGGGCATTCGCGGATGACCTCGCCGGTGCAACCGCTCAGGACCGAATGGAGGTCTCGAGAGCAGACCGCACCTCCACAAGCGTCGCTTTGCGCGTCGGCTTGATCGAACGTGCCGGTGTTCGGTTTCTCGACGAATGACGCACGCTCCGTCGTCCCGCAGGCGACCATGACGCTCGCTCCGCAGGCGATCGCGATGCCGCACGACACGATCGAGCGCAGTGTGAACCATCCACTCGCCTCGGTGGAGGCCGCTCGGCCGAAAGACTCGCTCGTACGACGCGCTCTCATGTGTACATCCTCGAAAACGAGCTAGGGGCTCGCGCCCAACTACCCGCAGTGGTGCGACTGCGCCGCGCATCGAGCTGCGCGCTTCTTCGATGACGAATCAGAATACGACCGTCTGCGGACCGTGATGCGATACGTCGTCTTTCGTACCGATCCCGAGCTGCCCCGCGGAATTGTCACCCCAGCACTGCACGGAGCCGTCCTCGAGGAGCGCACACGTGGCGTGGTCCATCGTGGCGATCTGAACGACGCGGGCATCCGTCGGCCCCTCGGTCTTGAGCCCCCCGACGACGACGGGGATGAGCGTGAACTCGGCGTCGCCGCTGCCGAGCTGTCCGCTCGTGTTGTCGCCCCAGCAATACGCGCGGCCCCGCTGATCGACAGCGCAGGTCGTGAGGTTGCTCGCAGCCACCTCTCGGATCGCGTCCGCGCCCATCAGCGAGACGGGAGACGGGGCAAAGACATCGATCCTCGAGCTGTTGCCGACCGCGCCGGTCGCGTTTCGTCCCCAGCAAAACACGGTGCCCTGCGAGAGCGCGCAGGCGTGCACGTCCCCCGCGACGAGCCGCGTGACCTTGTGAAGCGAGGGGATCTCTCGAGGCTCTTCGTCGGGCGAGAACGAGGTCTCTCGCGCCAGCGCGTCCCTCTGCGCGGAGTTGGTTTGGTGCCAGTCACCGCCGCCCCACGAAAGGACGTCACCGTCGTCACGCAGCGCGAAGCCGACGCGCGTCGTCCCAGCCCCTGCGAGCACGCGGTGGAAGCGGAGGTTCACCGGGCCGGCGACGCCGAACGGCCTCGGCAAGTATCCGCGTCCGAGCTGCAAGGCAGCGTTGTTGCCCCAGCAGTGCATCCCGGCGCCTTCTCCGTCGGGCCCCAGCTCGCCGATCGCGCACGCGAACGTCCCGGCCACGTCGACGCGGGTGGCGAGAGGCAGTCCTTGGACTCGCGAGGCAGTCGTGTGGGCGTCTCCATCGGCGACGACCCGGTCGGCGTCGAGCCCAAGCTGGCCGTACGTGTTCTCGCCCCAGCACATGACGGAGCCGTCCGAGCGGCGGGCGCAGCTCGTTCCGGCGCTGCTGCGCCCGGAGACGCTGATCTGTGTGACGTCCGCGAGGTTCGTGACGGCCACGGGCTTGGCGGAATACGGCGCGCCCGAGGCCCCACCGTCCGGAGCGCCGGCGGTCATCGGCGTCTCCGCGCCGAGCTGGCCGCTCGAGTTGCTGCCCCAGCACCGGACCGTCTTGTCGGAGAGGAGTGCACAGACGTGACTTCCGCTGCTCGCCGAGAGCGCGATGACGCACGGAGAGACCTTGCACGTGACTTCGCCGGAGAAGCTCGACGTCGGGGTGCCGGCGTCCTCGACATCGACGTCAACGTCGCCGAGCGCGCTGTCGGGAGCGCCTCCTGCGTCGTCGATGATACCGACGGTGACGTCATTGCCGTCCGAGCATGCCCCCGAGAGCATGCCCGCGGTCAGGAGAGCGAGCAGAGCAGCGCGACGTACCGACGAGAAATGGGATGAGGCGTGGAGCATGGCGATCACTTCTGAGCTCCCTTGTCGACGTTGCGATGCAGCGCGACGTTCTCACCGACGACCCAGACGTCGTCGGGGCCGCTGCCGGAGACCGCGTGCAGATGGCTCGCGAGGACGTCCCAGGAATTGGTGGTGGCGGTGATGGCGAGCTCCGAGCCGTCCCAGTGATGGATCCTGCCGAACGTCCCCGCGAACCAGACGTCGTTCGGCCCGCTCCCCCAGATATCGGAGATGCGCTTGAGGCCGCCGCTCATGGTCACTCGTTGTTCGGACCACTTCAGGGCAGGATCGGTGAGGCTCGCCGTTCCGTGAACGAAGCCGCGGCCTCCGCGCAGCCAGACGTTCTGCCGATCGTAGGCCCACACCGACGAGAAGGTGTTGCCCGAGGCATAATTCTCCGTACCCGCGCCGACGGTCTGACGCTCCCAGCCGTCGCCTTTGTCGAGGAAGAGCGCGCCGCCGTAGGAGAGCCAATCCGTCGACTGGCCGGAGACCCATATGTCGAAGCCCGCGCACCATACGTGGTGGAGGTCGAGCATCGCGCCGGGGCTCGACGTGGTCCACGACGGATGGCCGTCCTCTCCGGTCTCGCCGCTCCAGCGGAGGACCGTGCCCGACGAGCCGACGATCGCGACGTTGCGAGGACGCTCCGCGTCGCGAGCTCCCTCGCAGATGCCCAGCAGATCGGTCGTGACGCCGCTCGGGATCTCCGCCCAGCCGGTCCCGTTGGGAGCATGGAAGATCGCGCCCTGGCCACCGACGGCCCACAGGGCTCCTTCGTGGTCGCCCCATACGCCGTAGAGGGGCTTTCCCGCGTCCCATACGACCGACCAGAGCGTCCCGTTCCAGCGGAGAACCAGGCCTTGCTCACTGACCGCCCAGGCGTCGTTCGGAGCCGGCACCCAGACGTCCATCAGCGAGAGCTTCCCGCCGTCCGGGATCGGCAGCGGTGTCTTGCACCAGTCCACCGTGCAAGGATCGACTCCGGCCTCACCGGAGTCGACGGCGATGCCCGCGTCGGGATCGGCGGCGCCGTCGAGGTCATCGTTCGGTCGCGATGCATCCTCGATCACGCCGGCGCCGCCGTCGTCTCGAGGCGCCGCCGGTTCGGAGGCGTCCATCCCGTCGTTCGCGCACGCGATGAGGAGCAGTACCGCCGCCGAGCTGCCTGCGACGAGGAGGAGCGCTCCTCCCGCCCCCATGTTTCGTAGGTTCGTTCCGCTCATCGTGTGCCTCCTGTCGGACCGCGTCGATGAAGGAGCACGCGCTGTCCCACGACCCATACGTCATCCGGACCGCTCCCCCAGACGCCCCAGAGCGTCGTCGAGGGCGGTAGCGAGGGGACCCGCGAGCGAGACCAGCTCGAACCGTCACCGCGCAGGATGGTGCCCTCGTCGCCGACGGCCCATACGTCCGTGGCGCTGCTCGCCCAGACCGCGCGGAGGGCGTTCGTCGTCTTGGAGTCGGAGTGAGCCCAGCGGAGCGCTCCCGCCGCGTCATACGTGAAGTGTCGGATCGTGCCGTGGTCCCCTACGGCCCAGACGTCATCGGCCCTCGTCCCACCGACGGCGTTCAGGTTCGCGCGCGTGTTGCTGTTGACCTGGGACCACTGCACCATGCCACCCCAGTAGCCGTCGGTGTGGAAGATCCGGCCGCTCTCTCCGACCATCCAGATGTCGCGCGAGCTCGTCCCCCAGATCCCCGAGAGGTTGGACCCTATGGATCCGCCGCGCTCTCCGAACGCCTCGGTCAGCTTCGGCCCTCCGGAGGCCCAGCCCTCGGCGCGCGAGCACTGGTCGAATGCAAGGGCCCCAGGCGCGCCGGTCAGGGCCTGGAGGACCCAAACGTCCGTGGAGGTGCCGCCCCAGACCGCGCGCAGGCCGATTGGCAAGAACGAAGTCGTTCCTGCGCGCTTGATGACTTCGAAGCTCGAAAAGGCCGCTCCGTTGTCGGTCCAGCCGCTCGAATGGAAGAGCTCGGTTGCGCTGAAGGCCCACACATCGTCGGGGCCGCTCCCCCAGATACCGTAGAGCGGCTTCGGCTGACCGGCATCGGTCGCCACGCGCTCAGCACTCCACGTGGTGCCATCCCAGTGGAAGACGGCTCCATTCGAGCCGACGGTCCATACGTCGTTGGGGCCGCTCCCCCAGATCCCGTAGAGAGCCGCCTTGTCGTCGGGCATGTCCACGCGACACCACCCGTCTTCGCTGCAACGCTCGCTCGCCGGCGCATCTCCGCCGTCCGGAAATGCTTCGCCCAGCGCCGAGCCGTCAACCGCGGAAGCGTCCACGAGAGGCTCACCGCCGTCGCCGGGCTGGACTTCACTCTCGCTCGCTTTTTCCGTACCGGCGGCGCACCCGACGGTGCGTACGCCGAGCATGAGCGCTGCGGTCAGGAGAAGGGCTCTCTGTCGAGCGTCAGGGCTCCGCGCTCTCATTTCAGGACTCCGTCGGGGCAGGGCTCGGTGGCGCAGACGCCGTCGATGCATGCTTGTCCCGTCTCGCACGACGCGCCGCAGGCGCCGCAATTCCGCGGGTCTTTGAAAATATCGACCTCACATCCGTCCAACGCGACCTGATTGCAATCGAAATATCCAGCCTGACATGAGAAGCCACATCGACCGAATTCGCATTTAGCGATTGAGTTGGGTCGCTCCGCACATCGGAGCCCGCACGAGCCACAATGCGTGACATCGGTCTCGAAGCCGGGCATACAATCGCAGCCGGATGGCCCGGGATCGCATTGACACGTCCCGTTGATGCAGGCCTCGCCCGCGGCACACTCCTTACCGCAGTCGCCGCAGTTCTTTGGATCCCTGCGGACGTTGACCTCGCAGCCGTCGGTCCGGTCATTGTTGCAATCGGCCCAATCAGTATTGCATTGGAGATGATTGCATGTACCGTCATTGCACCCGTACGCCATGCGCGGAGGCGGGGGAGGGAATCCGGCCGGATTCGGGGAGCACCAATTGGAGCATGCGCCGCAGTTGTTCGGGTCGTTCTTGAGGTTCACGCATCGATTGAAGCAGAAGACCTCGTCAGGCTTGCACGATGTGCACTTCCCAGCCTCGCAGATCGAGCCGGCTGGGCAGACGTCGCCGCATCCACCACAGTTTTGATTCGTACCGAGAGTGGTCTCACAGCCGTCTTCGATCCGGCCGTTGCAGTCGGCGCCATTGAGTTGGGTGTTACACGTCATCTGGCAAGCGCCACCCACACACTTCCATACCGCACGGAAGTCGTTGGTTCTCCATGAGTCCGTCGGGCACGCGTTGCCACAGCTCCCGCAGTTGAGCGGGTCGATGGAAAGATCGATGTCGCAAAGGAACTTCGAGTCCGAGCACGTATCGAACGGCGCTTGGCACTTCGCCGACGCGCACATGGGGACGAGCGGCGGCATCGACGCGTCCTCCCCCTCGGAGGCTGTTTCGCCTGCATCGGAGGACGGGATGAAGGTCGGAGCGGGATCGTCCACGCCGAATCCGAGCGACTCGCGGCTCGAGCACGCTGGAATGACGACGGATGCGAGTGTAAGGGCGAGCGCTGGCCCTAGGATGCGTTGATTCACTATGGTTCTCCTCGGGAATCCGGAGAGCGACTGCGTCATCGAATAGGCGTGAGCGGGTCCTCAGGGGCGAGACCGACGCTCCGTAGCGTCGTGGCAACACGACGCGCGAACAGGCCTTGCGGGTGCTGAGCCAGGAAGCGATCGCCGAGCCTGCGCGCTTCGTCGCCTCGCCCGCTTCGTGCGAGCGCCTCGATACGAAGCACCGCTACCTCGACGGAGAACGCGCCCGCGGGGAACTCGGCGTCGTACGCGTCGAGCTCGTGGAGGGTGCGCGCGGCCTCACCTCCCGCGAGCGCCGAGCGAGCGGCCGTCACGCGGGCGAGCTCGCGACCGAGCGTCGACTCGGCAGGCGAAGCCGCCGTCGCTGCGCTGGGCGCAGTGCGCACGGCGCGAAGTGCAGGCACGGGGCGGTTCGGCGCCGGTACGTCGATCGCTTCGCTCGCCGGCCGCGGCGTATCCGACGACGGCTGCGGCGAGGGCACGGCCGCCGGCTGTGCGACCGTCGCCGGTGTCTCCGTCGTGGCGACCGGATCGACAGGAGCCACGACCGCCGGCGAGGGCGAGGGTGCGGGTGCGGGTGCGCTCGCATCGCCGCTGCCGTACATGCTCACGACGACCGCCACGGCGCCGACGGCGAGCGCGACGCCCATGACTTGAGCGACTCGCGCTCCGGCCCCACCCCGGGGCGAAGCTCGCCCGGTCATGCCCGACGAAGGCGCCAGGCTCAGGGCCGCGAGCAGCTGCTCCCGCCCCGCGGGGGGAGGCACGTCGTCGCGCGCCGAATCGAGGACGTCTTGCTCGAGCTGATCGAGCATGTTGCCCTCGAGCGACACATCGTCGAGCTCGGCCACGTCAGACTCCTTTCCTTCGCGCGCGAAGGCGGTTGATGCCTGCCTGGAAGTCTTCGCGAGCGCGCCGCAGGCGCGACACCACCGTGCTGACCGGGATCTGCAGGGTCGCAGAGACCTCGGCGGGCGACTGCTCCTCGAGGACGGACAATACGAAGACGGCACGACGCTCGTCCGGCATGCTGGCGAGAATCTCGTCGAGCGCTGCACGTGCATCTGCGCGATCGAGACGGGCCTCCGCCGCCGGCGGGACGACTTGCATCTGCGGAGCCTCCTCCTCGGGCACCTCGCGGAGGTTCGCGCGTGCACGGCGCACGTTGGCGGCGACGCGCATCACGATCCCGAAGATGTACGAGCGCTCCTTTCCGGCCTCGACGTTCGGGAGCTTGCCGGAGAGCACGATGAAGACCTGCTGGGTGGCATCGTCCGTCTCCGGCGGAGAGACTCCGAGCCTTCGCAGCGAGCGCCAGACGAAGTCGTAGTGCTCGAGCACCATCCCGCGCAGACGTTCGTCCGCCGAAGGATCCCTCTTCGAGGATGCACCTTCGACCTCTTCGAACGACGGTCTCGCGATGGTGGACACAGCGGCCAACGACCTAAGCCTCCATCGAGAGCAATGTCGACCGACGCGAAGGACGCGTCGAAAATCGTCAGCAGTACCCTCGAACTTCCGCGTCGGGCCAGCAGAAGCTCAGCCGTCATCGCAAATGGGCCACGAATCCGAGCCCCATGAACGGCGATACCGATGGGGCTCGGTAGGCGACGGGCTCGGCGTAGGGCTCGAAGAAGAGCTCCTTTCGCAACGCCGGCGCCCGCGCCCCGACCATCATCTCGACGGAGAAAAAGGGCAGCGGCCGCCACGCGATCCTGGCAGAGCCGCCAAGGCTGAGCCAGAGGTAGGACGCTTCGACCACGGGGCGAGGCACGACGACGCTCGCCTCCAGATGGCCGATCTCGGCATTGAAGCACGGGCCGACCCGGAGCTCTTGCTCTCGAAGGAGGTCCGCGCACCCGGCCAGGGTGAGCTCGCTCCAGCGGATCGCTACGACGCCGCGGGACGACGAGATCGCTTCTCGGGTGCTCCGCGCGACGCCCACACGAAGCGTCGGATCGAGCGGCGCCGCAAAGGCGAGCTGCGCAAACCATGTCCCCATGAGGACGGCGTTGCGATTGCCATTGAGCTCGACGCCGGCCCCCAGACCTGCCGCAACGTGCTTGCGCCGGGAAACGGAAGGCGGAGCGACGCGTCGGGCAGGACGACGGGCGGCCGGCGCGCTCGCCTTGGGCGTGCTCGCGAGCGCCGGCGGCTCGGTGGAGCCCGCGACGCTCGGCTCTTCGGATCCCTCGGACGACGACGTGATGCGCTCGGCCTCCTCGCCGATGGCGATCGCCGCCATCATGCTCAACGCTGCGACGACGTCCTCGCAGGAGGTCGAGGACGCGTTCCGGTGCACGCTCACACCTGCGAACGAGAGGACGATCGTGCCGTCACTGACGGCATCTCGTCGCTCGACCCGAACTGCGAGATCGATCGCCGGCTCGTCACCGCCTGCCTCCCGGATGTGCCCGAGATGGGCCTCCAGGCGCTCGCGCATGCGCGGCGTCGTCGGACAGCCGTCGTGAAGCGACTCCGAGATCCGGACCGCCACGGGCAGCGGCTCTGCCGCGGAGGACACCTTGGCCCCGAAGGCGATCGCCAGGACGACCGCCATTGCCGGCGCCAAGCGCCGTCCAGCTCTCGTCTTTCCTCCGCTGAGACACACGCGAGCATGAAGGAGAGCATGGTGAGCTGCCGAGCGCAGCCTCCGAGCGCGTATGAGGTCCGGCGGCTGAGGTATCTGCCCTTGCCTCGTCAGGGGGTCTCGCGATTGCAAGGGGACGCGGGATGACCCAACGGACAAGCAACAAGAAGCGCTGGTCGCACCACGTGATGGAAACGAGCGACGCCCTGGACCTCGAGCAGGACATCTTCCGCTCGGGAAGCGCGCGCGAGATCGCGAGCTCACTGAAACGATCCGCGGAACGCAGCCGACGGCGCAAGGCGGCGCCGTTCCGTTCCGCGATGTCGATGCTCGTCTTCTACATCAACCGAGCAGGAAAGAACCTGTCACCGTCGCGTCTTCGGACACTCGAGCGCGCGAAGGACGAGCTGCGCGTGTTGTTCGGTCGTACGCCGGCGCGCACGCGGACCGCGGCAGCACCGAAGGCCCGGAGCCGACGGCCGGCAGCGCCGAAGCGCGCGACTCGGCACACGACGAGCCCCGCTCGACCGACCCCGCGACGACGTTCAACGACAGGCGCGAGCAAGAACGCGTGAGCTCCTCGGAGCGCGTCGATGTTTCGCTCGCGCCGGTCCGTCGCGCTGTTCGCGATGGAGCTCCTCCGAGTGACGGGACGGATCGTCCCTCCACCCACGAGCAGCCGGCCGACGAGTCGAGCTCGCGAAGTGCGTCTTCGCTGCAGAGCTCATCGCCCCGTCCGTCCGGGTGACGGCGGGCGTTCTCGGTAGGGCGAGAACGGGCGTTCTCGCGCGGCTCGAGAACCCCCAGTGATCACGCGGGTCGAGGCCCGGCACTCGAGTTGCACGAGGCTCGGATCGTCTTGCTTCGCCGTGCTTCCGCTTCCCTCGCCTTGATTGGCTTCTCCTTGCTTGCAGGTTGTCAGCCGCCGTCGGAGACGACGCGTGACAAGGGCGTGATCGGCACGTCCGGCCATGCGCTCGTCGAGGCGCGCGCGCCGGGTGACAACCATCATTGGAACGTCGACGTAAACCTCCGTTCTGCACCGGAGGGCACGTACGCGCTCCTGTTCTCGCCGACTGCGCCGGCCCCGGCCCCCACAAATCGAGACTGGTTCGCGATCGCACCGAATGACCCGGCCCTTCGGTGCGCGGCGGCTCGAGCGAAGGGATGTTCGATCGGCGACCACGGCGACGTCGTCGGGCTCACGACGATCGGCCCCGGTGGAACCGGCGTGCTTCGCGCCGTGTTCGTCATGGGGTCCGGTGGATGGTTCCGTGTGATGCGGGTCGACGGTGCGACCGAGAGAACCGTTCCCTTCGACATCCAGATCGTGAGCGAGGCGCTGACGAAGGACGAAGAGGCCTACCGCTTCACGATCGAGCAGCTCCGTTGAGGAGCGCGTCTCGCTCGGGGCTCACACGACGCCACGACGAGACAACGAGTGATCAAATCCGCGGCCTGGAGGGATGAGCAGCAGATGGGTGCCGCTACTCGCGGTGCCACTTTCCTCCAAGGAGGCCGCTTTGCTTCTTTCCCGACGAACGCTCGTCACGTCCAGCTCCGCCTTTGCTTCGATGCTGCTTGCCTTTGCTGCTGCTTGCGGAGGGGCCTCGACGAACGAGGCGCCACGAAACGGAGACGATGCCGGCTCGAACGCCCCCGACGCGCGCCGGCCGGACGAAACCGATGAAGACTCCGGATCCGACTCGGGCACGGATCCGGATGCAGATCCCGATCCCGATCCCGATCCGGGCGCGACGCTGCTGGCCAAGGATGTCCTCACGCTCTACGGCGTGACCTCCGACGACCACGTCGTCTACGCACGAAGGACCGCATCGGGCGAACGCACGCTCCAGGCGGTCCCCCTCGGCGGCGGCACCGTGACGACGCTGGTCGCGACCATCTCCGCTGACGCGGTCGTCACGGTGAAGGGCAACGCGGTCGCGTTCTGGCGATCCATCGATGCGACCACCGGGCTCGGGTCCCTCTCGTACTGGACGCCTGCGGGAGGCGCCGTCCTCGACGCCTCGAATCGATCAGTGCCCGAGTTCTTCTGGGCGTCGTCGGACGGCGCTCGGATCGCGTTTCTCTCGGATGCGACGCTCGACCAAGGTGCGCTGGACTCGGCGAAGCTGACCGTCGCCGTGACGGCGACGCGTACGCAGACCGACGTGCTCACGGGTGACGAACGGCTCGCCTTCGGCGACGGCTCGTGCGGCTCGCACATCGGCTTCGCCGGACAGAAGGTGGTGGCGGCCTACTGTGCGCCCGGGAGCGACGGCGCTCGCCTCGCGCTCGTGTCCGACGCCGCGACACCGGTGCGGCGAGTGCTGGTCGACCACGGGCTCGCGCCGTTCTGGTCGGCGGACACGACGGCCTCGAAGATCTTCGCCGTCGCGGCGAATGATCGGGAAGGCCGCATCATCACGTACGAGCCGACCACCGTGCTGACGACGGTGCTCGAGACGGGCGTGACCCGGGGCTTCGTGAAACAGGACGGAAGCTCGGTCGTCTACCACGCCGGCACGACGCTCCGCCAAGCGTCCTTCGTCGACCCGGGGGTGGTCACGCCGGTCACGCTGGCCGACGACGCTCGCGCGCTCCTCGACGTGAGCCTCGATCAGTCGACGGTCCTCTTCCACTCGCTGGAGGGCCGCCCGGTCGATCCGCAGAACCCCGACGGCGATCGCTACGTCGACCTCCGCACCGTCAGCACGAACGGCGGTCAACCGGAGGTCCATGTCGCGACCGAACGAGCGCTGCCACTGACGCTGTCGGCAGACGGCGCGTACGCGCTCTACTTCTCGAACGGTCCGAGGTTCAACGCCACGGCGCTCGACGGCACCGGCGAGCGTTCGATGCGGATCGACTTCAACGGCCTCGCAACGACTCCCGCGGGCTCGGCAGCCGTTCTCTCGCGAAACCCTCGGCAGCATGGCCAGATGACGGTGGTCGATCTCGTGCTCGCCGACTTCACGGCGCCTGCGCCGGGCAACGCGATGGGCACCAAGCCGATCATCGACGCCGTTCCGTCGAGCGCCTTCCGCTTCGGCGTCGCGTCGCCGCGGAAGCTCGCCTACCTGCGCGCCACGAACGCCGGCCTGGCCCTCTACAGCCGCGCGCTTCCCTGAGGCGCTCCGGCATCGTCGATGCACGCGCCGCGCGCTGTGATGCGCGGCTCGTGCGTGGACGGATCATGGGTGGAGGGGCCGCTCGACGAAGGCCGCGGGCGGCGGCGGCGCGACCTTTCCTCGCATCCACTCGAGGAGGCCCCCCGCGAGGATGATCTCGATCTGACGTGACGAGAGCTCGTGATGCACGCGGAGCCGATCTCCGGTCGTGGTGTTCTCGACGATGGGTGCAACGCCTTGCATCAGCGATCGCCGCAGGTCGCGGAGGCGCAGGACGTCGCCCTGGTGGGCTCGCTCGTAGTCGGCGCGGTCCTCCAGGACGAGCGGGAGGACGCCGAAGTTGGCGAGGTTCTGCATGTGGATCCGGGCGAAGCTCAGCGCGAGGACGACGCGGAGGCCCAGATAGGCAGGCGCGAGCGCGGCGTGCTCGCGGCTCGATCCCTGCCCGTAGTTTCGACCTGCCACGATCGCGTGCTCGCTGCCGCGTCCGCCGCCGGTCAGGGCCTTCGCGCGCTCCGGGTACGTCGGGTCGCAGCCCTCGAAGCAGAAGCGACTGATCGCGCGGAGGTTGCTCCGGTACGGGAGCACGCGGACTCCGGCCGGGAGGATCTCGTCGGTCGAGATGTCGTCCCCCAGCGTGAGCAGGATCGGCACGAGCGGCTCGGCCGTGACCAAGGGCTCGAGCGCCGGAATCGAGGTGATGTTCGGGCCCTTCACGAGCGCGACGTTGCGTGCTTCCTCCGGCGGCGGCGGGCGCGCGATCATCTCGACGTTCAGGACGGGCACCTCGGGATCGGAGACGATCGGATAGTCCATGTCGAGTGTGCGCGGGTCCGTGATCACCCCCATGAGCGCGGAGGCGGCGGCGGTCTCGGGACTAACGAGACAGACCTTGTCCTCCTTGGTGCCGCTTCGACCCGGAAAGTTCCGCGGGACGGTGCGCAGGCTGATGCGGTCCGTCGCGGGTGCTTGCCCCATGCCGATGCACCCGTTGCACCCCGCCTGATGCAGCCGTACGCCGGCGTGAATCAGCGCTGCGAGGTGACCGTCCCTCGCAAGGTTCTCCAGGATCTGGCGCGAGGTCGGGTTGACGTCGAGGGAGACACGCGGATGCACGCGGCGTCCCTCGACGATCTTCGCCGTCATCGCGAAATCGCGGTAGCCCGGGTTGGCCGACGAGCCGACGTACGCCTGATAGATCTCGCGTCCTGCCACCTCTCGAACGGGGACGACGTTACCGGGGCTCGACGGCATCGCGATGAGCGGCTCGAGCGTCGACAGATCGATCGTCTCGTGTGCGTCGTACGTGGCGTCGGCATCCGCTCGCAGCTCGACGAAGTCCTGCTCGCGCCCCTGAGCACGCAGGAACTGCCGCACGGCCTCGTCCGACGGGAACACCGTCGTCGTCGCGCCGAGCTCGGCGCCCATGTTCGCGATGACGTGGCGGTCCATGGCGCTGAGCCCCTCGAGACCGGACCCCCAGTATTCGATGATGCGCCCGACCCCGCCTTCGACGCCATGCCGGCGGAGCATCTCGAGGATGACGTCTTTGGCGCTCACCCACTTCGGCAGACGCCCCCGGAGCTCGACGCCCCAGATCGAGGGCATCGACATGAAGAAGGGCTCACCGGCCATCGCGAGCGCCACCTCGAGACCCCCGGCGCCGATCGCGAGCATCCCGATGCTACCCGCCGCGGGCGTGTGGCTGTCCGACCCGAGCAGGGTCATGCCAGGCTTGCCGAAGCGCTCTTGATGGACGGGATGGCTGACGCCGTTGCCCGGACGGCTGAACCAGATGCCGAATCGGCGGCAGGCGCTCTCGAGGAAGAGGTGATCGTCGGCGTTCCGGAAGTCCTGCTGGACGAGGTTGTGGTCGACGTATTGCGCGGAGAGCTTGGTGCGTACGCGCTCGAGGCCCATGGCTTCGAGCTCCAGCATCACGAGCGTCCCGGTCGCGTCCTGCGTAAGCGTCTGATCGATGTGAATGCCTATCTCTTCACCTCGAACCATGCGCCCGGCGGCGAGGTGTGTCGCGATCAGCTTCTTCGCTACGTTCATTCCCATGGCTGCTGCGTCCTCGTTGCGCGCGGTGCAACGAATGCGCCGGGGCGTCGGGAGCAGCGGAGCTCGATGGGATCGAGGCGTCTCGCCCGCCCGGCGGCGAAGTACGCCACGTGTGGGCGTTCGACCCGCGCTGCAATCACGCACGTGCACCTCGGTGCGTGCATTGCACCGCTGTGACCGCGAGGAGCCGCCATGCACGTCGCCACAGAGGGCATCGACCCGACCGTTGCCACCGCGAAGGAGCTATTCGCTCGCGTGTTCGTTCCGGTCGACTACACGACATCGTCCCATCGAGCGGTCGGCGCAGCGCTCGAGCTGCAGCGCGCCTTCGGCTCGAAGGTCTGCATCTTCCAGCTCGCCGAGGAGGGCGGCGACGACGAGTTCCTCGGTGGTCTCGGCGCCCCGCGTACCCCGGGCGAGCTCGTCGAGATCGCGAGAGGACGCCTTCACCGCTTCATCGACAACATCGCGCCCGAGCTTTCAGGTTCCGTCGAGGTGCGGGCCCGCGTCATCGTCAAGCCGATGGAGGACATCCACGACGAGGCGCACCGCTGGGGCGCAACACTGGTCGTCGTGGCCACGACGTTCGAGGGGCTCTTCCGGTCGCCCGCCGAGAGGCTCGTCCATCGCTTCGACATCCCGGTGCTGCTCATCCCCGCGAGCGGCGAGTAGGGCTCCGTCGAGGTCGCCGAGAGGACTGCCTGACGGTGCGTCGCTGGCTCGACGGCAGGCTCGGTCGCTCTCGAGGCGCGAGAGTCAACGTCGAGATGGGCGCGCTACTTCGCCGAACACCGCTGCTCGCCGGCGACGATCACGTCGCGACGACAGACGACTTGCACCGGTCCGACGCCGTCGATGTCGAACTCGGCGCTGTAACCGACGACGGTGCGCTGAACCTGCATCTTCGAGACGCGGCACTGATCGCCACAGTTGGCGTACGTCCGCGCGATGGCCTCGGTCCGCGCGCGGAGCTCGGCGTCGTCCGAGATCACGTTCGTGTAGAGCGCGACTGCGACGAGACCGAAGAGGCCCCAAGCGAGCGCCGAGCCCGCACGCGCCAAGAGCGCCCTCGGCCGTCGTTGCTGTCGTCGCCGTTCATGGGTCGCCCAAGCGAGTCCCTGGGAAACCGGCGCTGCGTTCGCGTACGCTCGTTCGTGCATGTCGACCTTCCTGTTCTGACGGGAGAGTCGTCGACGACCGTGGCATCACGGCAAACCGCCCGAAACCCTTTTGATACGTTCTGGTGGCCGGCGGTCGAGCTTCGCAGCGCGAGCCCGATCAGCGCCGGCCGAGCGGCACGAGCACCGCAGCGCGCTCGAGATTCGCCTCGGCGACGGCCATCTGTCGCTCGAGCTCGAGCTCCTGCGAGCGCGCGTCCCACATCGTCCGGTACGCATCGAAGAGATCCGCGATCGAAAACTTCATCGCCTGGTAGCTCACCTCTGCGCGGCGGAGCATCTCGACGGCCGCCGGCAGGGCTGCCTCGCGATATTCGAGGAGCGCAGTCCGCGCGGCCTCGCGCGCGCGCCACGCGCCCTGCACCTCCGTCTTGATGCGCACAGTGAGGGCTTCGCCCATCAGCTCGCTCGCGTGCGCCTCGGAGAGGGCGCGACCCACCTGCCCCTGGTTGCGGTCGAAGATCGGAAGCGGCATGGTCACGCCCGCGGTGACCTGAACGCCGTACGGCCCCTGAACGGCATAGGCCCCCGCGAAGACGCTCGGCGTGGGCCGCGCATCCTTCCGCCACCGCTCCGCCGATCGCGTGGACGCGAGGACGTTCCGCCGTGCGAGCTCGAGATCCGGCCTGCGCTCGAGGGCGAGCTTCACGAGCGAGGCTTCGTCCGGGGGACCACGAAATGCGCCCAGCCCCTCGCGCGTCACGTGAACCCGCGTCAGCGTCGGCTCCGCCATCAGCGCGAGGAGCCGAGACTCCGCCTGTGTACGATCGGTGATCGCCGTCCTCGTCGCGGCGCGAACGGTCGTCTCCGAGGTCGTCACGCGAAGCACGTCGTACGAGCTGTTCGCTCCCGCCTGTGTCCGCGTCTCCACGATGCGACGGAGCCGAGCGAGCTCGTCGAGATTTTGGTCGAGCATCGTCACGCGAGCGTCAGCGAACGCTGCTTCGACCATCGCGGCCTGGAGATCGCTCGCCCGCTCCCAGAGCGCGGCGAGCACGCCCGTCTCGACGACGGAGACTTGCGCCTCCGCGGCGCGACGGCGCGCGGAGAGCTGGCCGAAGACCGGCAACGGCACCGTGAGCTGCGCCTCCACTCCGGACTTCCCGTCGGGCGGGGCCCCGGAGGCGAGCAGCGCGCCGCCGACCATGAGCTCCGGGTTGGGGAGGAGCTCCGCGGTGATCACGTCGAAGCGAGCGCTCCCCACTTGCGCACGTAGCGCGGCGACCTCCGCGCTCGAGCGGAGCCAGCGCTCGAAGAGCTGGCCCTCGCTCATGCTCGGCCCGGAGTGCTCGCTCTCGGGAAGCTGGGCGAACGCCGGCGAATGCCACGTCGACGCGCACATGGCGGCTGCCACGATCCACCTGCCGATACGACGGCTCACGAGAGTCCTCGTTCCGGCTGCACGGGAGTGAATCGACGAGACGACCGAGCATTCAGCAGCTTGTAGAGCATCGGCAGCACGAGGAACGAGAGGACGAGCGAAGCCAAGAGCCCTCCGACGACGACGATCGCGATCGGCTTCTGCGAGTCCGATCCGATGCCGTTGCTCATGGCAGCAGGCAGGAGGCCGAGCGTAGCGACGAGCGTGGTCATGATGGCCGGCCGGAGGCGCGTCCGGACTGCCTCGATCAGGGCCTCGTCGATCCCGAGACCGGCGGCGCGCAGATCGTTCGTGCGGGTGATGAGGATCACGCCCGTCTGCACTGCGACTCCGAACAATGCCAGGAACCCCACTCCAGCGGAGACGGAGAAGTTCGTCTTCGTCACGACGAGCGCCGCGAGGCCGCCGCAAGGTGACGTCACGAGGACACCGAGGAAGACGACGAGCGCGTCGCGGACGTTGCGAAAGAGCGCAAGCAGGAGCGCGAAGATCGCCGCGAGCGTGATCGGAACGATGATCGCGAGCCGCTTGCCCGCACGACGGGCGCTTTCGAACTCCCCGCCCCAATGGACGTCGTAGCCGCTCGGCACCCGAACGTCCCTCGCGACGTTCGCCTGCGCCTCGTCGACCGTCGAGCCGAGGTCACGATCGCGAACGCCGAAGCGGACGGCGATGTAGCGACGGCCGTTCTCCCGGAAGATCCTCGAGGCACCGCCGACGATGCTCACATCGGCGACGTGGGAGAGCGGAACCACGCGGCCCTGAGGGAGCGGTACCAGCAGCTCTCGGATCGCGTCGGGGCTGTTCCGCAGCTCCTCGGTGTAACGGACCACGAGGTCGTGCCTGCGCTCGCCGTCGACGATGCTCGTCACCGCCTGCCCGCCGATCCCGTGCTCGACGACGTCCTCGACCGCCGCCACCGAGAGCCCGAACCGCTCGGCGCGATCACGGGATATCTCCACGTGCACGTTCGACTGACCGAGCTCGCGAACGACCGCGAGGTCCACGACACCATCGACGGCGCGGATGCTCGTCGCGATCCGGTCGGCGATGTCGTCGAGCGCATTGAGGTCGTCGCCGGTGATCTTCACCGCCAGCTGTCCCTTTACCCCGGTCAGCGCCTCCTCCACGTTGTCGGCGATCGGCTGCGAGAAGCCGAACGCAACGCCTGGGATCACGGAGACGTCACGGTTGATCGCTTCGATGATCGCGTCCTTCTTCCCGCGAAACTCCGGGCGCCACGAGCTTCGGTCGTGCAGGACGAGGAGGAACTCGGCGTTGTAGAAGCCCGTCGGATCCGTGCCGTCGTCCGGACGGCCGATCTGGATCGCCATCGTGCGCACCTCAGGGTAGCGCTCGAGGATCTCGCGGATGCCGACCGTCTCGCGCTCCTTCGTGTGGACTCCGTCGACGAGAGCCTCCGCTTCGGAGAGCGAGATGTTGGCCGGCATCGTCGCGCGCATCCACACCGCGCCCTCGTCGAGGTGCGGAAGGAACTCGGACCCGATCCGACCGAGGAGCACGGCGTCGCCAGCCACGAGCAGCGCTGCGAGCACGACGACGATCTTCGACCGCGCGAGCACGAAAGGGAGAGCCCGCCGGTACAGGAGCCACAACCAGTGCAGGAGCGGGTTTTCTCGCTCCCGGAGACGCCCCCGGAAGAGGTACGTCGTCAACATCGGCACGACCGTGATCGAGACGAGCAGCGCGCCGACGAGCGCGAAGCCCACGGTCCAGGCCATCGGGCGGAACAGCTTCCCTTCCACCCGCTCGAGCGTGACGATCGGCAGGTACGCGAGGACGATCGTCGCCATCGCGAACACGACCGGCCGCGCGACCTCCCGACTCGCCTCACGTGCGACCGAGCGGAGATCGCACGGCTCGTCTCTCGCCTGACGTGCAGCCACGTGACGGAACGTGTTCTCGACCATGACGATCGCGCCGTCGACGACCATTCCGAAGTCGAGGGCGCCGATCGAGAGGAGGTTCGCAGGGATCCCGGCAGCGTCCATGCAGACGAACGCGAAGAGCAGCGCGAGCGGGATCGTCGCGGCCGCGATCAGCGCTGCCCTCACATTGCCGACGAAGAGGAACAAGACGATCGTGATGAGGAGCATCCCCTCACCGAGGTTCGTCATCACCGTCTTGGTCGTGTTGTGAATGAGCTCGGTGCGGTCGTAGTAGGGCGCGATCTTCACGCCGCGCGGGAGGATCCGCGCGTTCACGTCGTCGATCCGCGCGTGCACCGAGGCGAGGACGGACTCGGCCTGCTCGCCCTTTCGGAGTAGCACCGTCGCCGCGACCACATCGCGCTCGCCGTCGACGCTCACACGACCGAGGCGAGGACGATGGCCCACCTGGACGCGTGCGACCTGGCGCACGCGCACGGGGACGTCCTCACGCGTCGAGACCATCACGTCCCCGATCTGATCGGCAGAGAGGAGACCGATGCCGCGGACGTTCAGGGCAGCACGCCCGAATCCGATCACGCCTCCGCCCGCATTGCCGTTGGCATCGGCGAGCGCCTTCGCGACATCCTCGAACGTGAGGGAGTGCGCCGCGAGGAGCACCGGGTCGACGAGGACCTGATACTCCTTCGTCGTACCGCCGAAGCTGACCACGTCCGCGACGCCGTTGACGGCAAGGAGCTCGCGCTCGACGATGTATTCCTCGATGTCCTTGAGCTCGGAGAGCCCCCGCGGAGCCTGGGCGACGTCGTCGTCCTCGCAAGCCGCCACGCGATTCGTCGAGCAGTTCACGAGCCGGTAGCGCAGGATCTCGCCGACCGGGCTGGCAAGCGGACCGAGCGCGCTGGTCACACCATGCGGTAGCTCGATTCGATCGAGCCGTTCGGCGACCTGCTGTCGCGCGAAGTAGCTGTCCGTGCCGTCTTCGAAGACGACCGTCACCACGCTGAGGCCGCCCACCGACGTCGATCGGATCGCGGTCTTGCGAGGCACGGCGTTCATGACGCGCTCGGTGGGGATCGTGATCTGCCGCTCGACCTCTTCGGAGGCATGCCCCGGCCACTGCGTGATGATCTGCACCCAGGTATCGGCGACGTCCGGGTAAGCCTCGATCGGCAGGCGCTTGAAGCTCCTCGCCCCCAAGCCGACGAGGACGAGAACGAAGACGAGCACGAGGCCGCGCCGCGCGAGCGCGAAGTCGACGATGCGGGTGATCATCAGGGCCCCTCTCTCAACTCTGCATCGAGGAGGATCGCGCCTTCGGTCACGACCTCTTCGCCCGCCGCCAGGCCTCCCGTGATCGTCGCGTGCTCGCCGTGCTGTTCGCCGAGCTGCACCTCCCGCTCGACGAACGAGCCGTCCTTCTGGCGAACGAAGACGAAGAACTGGTCCCGGCGCGCGAGCACGGCGCTCATCGGCACCTCGGCTTGGCCCGGCGAGGCGCCGCGGATCAGTACGCGCGCCGACATCCCGGGCTTGAGCTCGCCGTTCGCGTTGGCGAGCTCGATCCGCGCCTCGGCTGCGCGAGTGAGCGGATCGACAACGCTGGAGAGGTGGGTCACCTTGCCGGAGAACGTTCGACCCCGGAGCGCGAGCAGCTGGATCGTGGCGTCCGCCCCGAGCTGCACGGCGTCGAGGTCTTGCTCGAAGACGTCGGCGACGACCCAAACGGTCGAGAGGTCACCGACGGTGAGGAGCGCTTTCTCGGAGCTCGGCGACACCTGAGCGCCGACGGCCACGTTGCGCTCGATCACCTTTCCGGCGATCGGCGATCGAAGGACGTATTCGGTCGGGCTCGTCGCGCCTCCGACGGCTCCAAGCGCGGCGGTGGCCCGACGCTCCTCGCTCACGGCCTGAGCAAGCGCGGCCTCGGCCTGCTGGAGCTCGGCCTCGGAGCCGGCGCCGTCACGTTGCAGCGTGCGGGCGCGCTCGGCGGAATGCTCGGCGAGCGTGCGCGCGGTCTTCGCCTGCGCGAGCTGCGCCTGAGCCGATGCGACGTCGGGCGCGTAGATGGTGAGGAGGACGTCGCCCTTTCGGACGGTGTCGCCCGTCACGACGTTGATCGACGAGACCCGACCGCCCGCCGCGGGCCCGAGTCGGGCGACGTGCCGCTCGTCGAACGCGACGCGACCTGCGAAGTAGCGCATTCGCGCCGCCGTCGCCTTGCGCGCCGGCTCGACACGGATGTACGCGGCTCCCGCGTCCGAGAGGACGACTGCGCGCTCCGCACGGCGGACCTGGGCGGGGGTCTCCTCATGGTCGCGCTTGTTCCGGCACCCTACGGCGGCGACGACGAGCGCCGTCAGTAGCAGGGCGCGACGGTTCAGCATCCTCGCAACCCTACGCGGCGAGAGCGAGGAATGGCTGAAGGCGCAATGAAGAGTTCTTCATTCCTCCGCAGTGAAGGGGCATTCGTTCGGCTGCAGTGAAGAGTTCTTCATTCGCGCCTGGCAGCGATGCCCGTTGCGCTTCGCGGGGTATCATCGAGGGCATGAAGCTCCTCGTTGTCGAGGACAACCCGAAGGTGGCGAGCTTCCTCGTCCGCGCGCTCAGCGAAGAAGGGCACGTCGTCGATCAGCTCAGTGACGGCCGGAGCGCGCTCGAGCAGCTCGAGCACGTCCCCTACGACGCCATCTTGCTCGACTGGATGCTCCCCGGACTCGACGGGCTGAGCGTGTGCCGCGCCGCGCGCGACCGCGGCGTACGAACGCCGATCCTGATCCTCACGGCGCGAGGAGAGGTGGGCGAGAAGATCCTCGGGCTCGACGCCGGCGCCGATGACTACCTTCCGAAGCCCTTCGATCTCGGCGAGCTGCTCGCGCGCGTCCGCGCGCTCGGACGGAGAGCCTCGGCGCCGACGTTGCGGCTCGGCACGCTCGTGCTCGATCCGGTATCGCGACAGGTTACCGTCGCCGGACGCGCGATCGAGCTCACCACGCGCGAGCTCGCCCTCCTCGCCTACCTCATGCAGCACGCTGGACGGGCCGTCAGCCGGTCGGAGCTGCTCCAGAAGGTATGGTCGACCAGCTTCGACCGAGCATCGAACGTGGTCGAAGTCCACGTGAAGAACCTCCGCGAGAAGCTCGGCGACCAGGAGGGCTTGATCCAGACCGTGCGCGGCGTCGGGTACCGCGCGGTCGCCCCCTCCTCGGACGCATGAAGCTCCGGACGCGCTTCACGCTCGCATTCACTCTCGTCACCGGCGTGGCGCTGAGCGTCTCGTTCGTCGTGACCTATCTGTTCGTCGAACGTGACGAGCTGCGCGAGCTCGATCACGCGCTTCTCATGCAGGCCGCACACGTCGCGGCCGTCGCCCTCGAGCGCAACGCCGAGGACCCGCGCATCGGCGAAGGCCCGGGCGAGCTCGCCGACCCCCCCTCCGTCACCATTCGCTACGCCGCCGAATACGAGCGTGACGGTAGCCTCATCGCAGCGACGCGCAGCTTCGGCGGGCAGCCGCCTCGCCTCGACGAGATCGACGGCCGGGTCGACTCCCCGGAAGGCTCGGCGGTCACCCTCACCCATGCGGGATCTCACCTCCGCGGGGTGCTCGTGCCGCTCGGCTCCGGCCGCGTGCTTCTCTACGCCGTGTCGAGCAAGGGCATCGACAACGACCTCTCCTTCCTGCTCCGCGTCTTCGCCGTGCTCTTCGCGGGGACGACCTCGCTCACCTGGATCGTCGCGCGCCGGCTCACGCGAACCCTCGTGCGAGACGTCGATACGATCTGCGAGGTCACCGAGGCGGTCGCGACCGGAAAGCTGGACTCGCGAGTGGGCAGTCGTGCACGGGGCAGCGTCGAGACGCGGCTCCTGTCGGAGCGTCTCGACCAGATGATCGAGCGGCTTGGCGAGCTCGTCGCCTCGCAGCGCGACTTCATCTCGAGCGCCGCGCACGAGCTTCGCTCCCCGCTCACCTCCCTACGCGGCGAGCTCGAGCTCGCGCTCCGCCGGGAGCGCACCAGCGTCGAGTACAAGGAGACGATCGAGCGGGCGCTCGAAGATGCGGGGACGCTCGTGACCCTCGCCGACGATCTCCTCGCGATCGCCCGCTCGGAGCGGCGCGGAAGATCGGAAGCGAGCGAGCCCACGAAGGTCTCGACCATCGTCGAGGATGCGGTTCGCATGGCACGCGGCAACGCCGAAGAGCGCTCCGTGTGCGTCACGCTCGACGGGCTCGCCGACGCGCTCTCCGTGACATGCTCACCCAAGGAGGTCGCACGCGCGCTGCGCAACCTGCTCGACAACGCCATCGCGCATAGCCCGCGCGGCGGAACCGTGCACGTTCGCGCCAGCGCGTTCGAGACGCGGGTCGAGATCATGGTCGAGGACAGCGGCAACGGCGTCCGCCCGGAGGACGCGCCGCTCCTCTTCACGCCGTTCTGGCGCGGCGACGGCGAGCGAGCCGCCGAGGGTGGAACGGGCCTCGGCCTCTCGCTCGCGCGGGAGATCGCGCGGGCCGAAGGCGGCGACGCGACTTACGACGCCTCCTTCGCGCCGGGCGCGCGCTTCGTCCTCACGCTCCCGCGCTTCTCGGGACGGCCGAGCAGGAGCAATGCGCTCCTCGGGTGAGCGCCACCACGAGCACGCAGTCGCGTCTCACGAGCCCGAAGCATCCTCGAGGTAGCGTCGGCGGAGGTGACGGAGGAGGGCGTCGACGTCGAGCCCGCGACCGGTAGCGCGTTCGAGGATCCCGTTCGTGTCCCAGCGCGCGGCGTGCTGGTGCACGTGTTCGTGCGCGTAGCCCCGAAGGCTGGTGAACTCGCCACGCGCGAGCTCGGATGGGATCGCCGGATCCGCCTCGACGGCCGCCGCGAAGAGCTGCGCCGCCGCGATCGCGCCGATCGTGTAGCTCGGGAAGTATCCGAACGCTCCCGTCGGCCAGTGCACATCCTGGAGGCACCCCTCGCGGTCGGTGCCGGGCCTCCTACCGACCACCCGTTCCATCGCGTCACGAAAGGCCGTCGGCAGGTCCTTGACCGCGAGATCACCGGAGATGAGCGCTCGTTCGAGCGTGAATCGCACGATGATGTGCAGTGGATAGGTCGCTTCGTCGGCGTCGACCCGGATGAGACTGCGTTCCACCCGGAGCGCGTGGCGCGCGAGCGCTTCACGGCTCAGCGCGTCGGGCCCGAGGCCGAGATGCACTGAGGCGACCCCGGCCAGGTAGCCGAGAAACTCGGGCGTGCGTGCCGCCTGCATCTCCATCAAGAGCGATTGGCTCTCGTGGAGCCCCATCCCCGGGACCTGCCCCACCGGCTGGCGTGCCCATGCGCGCGGCAAGCCCATCTCGTAGAGCGCATGTCCCGTCTCGTGCACCACACCGAGCACGCTCGTGAGGAAGTCCGCCTCGTCGTAGCGCGTGGTCATGCGTACGTCCTCGGCGGCACCGCCACAGAACGGATGCTCGCTTACGTCGAGCCGACCGCGCGTGAAGTCGAAGCCCATTCGCCCGGCGAGATGCCGGCCGAGCGTGGCCTGGCGGTCGACGGCGAACGGGCCCGTCAGCACCGGCGCCTTCGGGGCGCGCGCCTGCGCCTCGACGATGGCATCCACGATCGGAGGAAGCTCGCGCTCGAGGCGGGCGAAGAGCGGAGTGAGCATGGCCTCGCGCACGCCGGGCTCGTACTCGTCGGCGAGCGCGTCGTAGACCGACAGGCCCATGACGGACGCCTTCGCCTGCCCCACCTGGCGCGTGAGGTTCACGACCTCCTCGAGCTGCGGGAGCAGGCTCGCGAAGTCGTCCTCCCGACGCGCTGTCCGCCACGCGAGCTCGCAGCTCGACGTGGCCCGCGTGCGCGCTTCCACGAGATCGGCGGGGACGGCGGCGGCATGTACCCACGCGCGACGCATCGCGACGAGATTGGCGCGCTCCCACGGGTCCTCGGGCGGCGAGGCGTCGGCAGCAGCGAGGCATGCGGCCATGTCGGGCGCAGCGATGGCCTCGTGCGCGAGAAGCCGCAACGTCCCGAGCTGCGCGGCGCGGAGATCCCCGGAGCCCTCGGGCATCATCGCCTGGGCGTCCCACTCGAGGAGGTCGGCGGAGCTCCGCAGGAGGTAGTGGCGGTCGAAGCGCTGATGAAGCTCGCGGTAGGCAGCCATCGGTTCAGTCTAGAGCGATCGCGCCGATGTCGGCGGAGCGATTGGGCGTTGCAACGCTGAACTCGCCGTTTCACCGCTGCACGGCTCATTGCGCAGCTCGATTGGTCCGACGCGCGAAGGCGACGTCGTCCTCACATGCGCCCCTACATCGTGGGGAACGAGCTTTACCGAACGTGATCTCACGAAGACGGGCGACGCGCTCCGCCGCCATCGGGCCGGTTCGATCGGTGATTTCCTCTGGGCGGCGAGCGCGTCGCGCTCGATCGACCGCAGGGTGGTGTCGTGTCGACGCAGCACAGAGGTGCCGACGCGACACTCCTGAACTGCGCTGCACCAATCGAACTACGCTCTCCGTGAGCGTTGCAACGACGGGCATGGTCACTGCATCGAACGAGCTCACGCAGAGAGGGCTCGTGAGGATTTGGTCCGAGCACGACGCGCCTCCTGCGGCCGACTCATGACCCGTAGACGAATGCTGATCGTTGACGATGAACCCCTCGTGCACGCCGCCGTGCGGCGCGTGCTCCGCCACGACTTGGACATCGTGGAGAAGCTGAGCGCCGAGGACGCGCTCGAGGATCTCGAGGATGAGCTCGAGAGCGGCGACTTCGATCTCGTGCTCCTCGATGTCAACATGCCTGGGGTGCCCGACGGCGTCGACTTCTACCGCCGCCTTCGACAGATCGACCCGGCCCGAGCGCCTGCGGTGATCTTCATGACCGGCGATCCGGGGGCCGCTCGTGCCCTGAGCGACGCGACGCGAACGAAGTGCCTCGAGAAGCCGTTCAGTACGGACGAGCTCCGCAAGGCGATCGCCGAGGTCGTCGCGTAGTGATCCGGACGAGCTCAGCGCCCATGCGAGCGCTCGGGGCGCGAGCCCCAGCTTCCACCCTGAACCGAATCGAGCCACGCCGTCCCATCCCCCCGCATGTCGACAAGGTCCCCGGCACATCAGCAAGCGAGCGCGTCGCGCGAACGGAGCCAGCGTCATGGACGTTCGGTAGCGTCATGAGCGCGCCGCCTGCCGATGGCCCCGAGATCGCCAAGACGCTCGCCAGCGCCGGTCACAAGCGCCTCGAGCTGGCGTCGAACGCAACGCCGGCGACGGCGCTCTCCACGATGGCCGGGCCCCCAAGCGAAGAGAGCGCCTCCGGTCGACGACTCTCGGACCCGCCCCCACAGGCCGTGGTCGACGGTCGCTATCGCATCCTCGGTCGCCTCGGCGCAGGTGCGATGGGGATCGTGTACAGCGCCGAAGACGTGCTGCTGAAGCGCCCGGTCGCGCTGAAGGTCATCGAGCCGTCTCTCGCCAGGACGGCCAACGCGCTGGACCGATTCGTGCGCGAAGCTAGGGCGCTCGCACGGCTCCGACACGACAACGTCGTTCAGATCTACGCGTTCGGTTCTCACGAAGCGTCACTCTTCTTCGCGATGGAGTACGTCGACGGTGCGAGCCTCGCGACGATCCTCGACAAGCACGTCGCCTCGGGCACGACGCTTCCCCTCGGAAAGGTTCTCGAGATCCTCTCTCACGTCGCGCGAGGTCTCGACGCCGCGCACGCAATGAACATCGTTCATCGCGACGTGAAGCCGAGCAACATCGTGATCGAGCGGGTGACCGGACGACCGGTGCTCATCGATTTCGGGTTGGCGCGGCACGTTGCAGGTCCGAGTCCGCACAGCTCCCTCACGGCTGCAGGGACGCCTTCGTACATGGCGCCCGAGCAGGCGCGCAACGACGCGACGCTCATCAGCCCGCAGACCGACGTCTATTCTCTCGCCTGCATGGCCTTTGAGCTGTTGACGGGACATCCCGTCTTCGAGGGAGAGGACATCCATCAGATGGTCCTCGCCCATGCGCTCAACGCGCCGCGCCTCCCCTCCGCCATTCGTCGGCAGTACGAAGTCTTCGACGCGTTGTTCGCGCGAGCTCTCGCCAAACATCCGCGCTACCGCCACGCGTCGTGCGGAGAGCTCGTCGAGGCTCTCGCCAGCACCGCGCGGGCCGCCGGTCTCCTCGAGCAACACGATGCGCGAGCCACGGTCGCGGCGCGTCAGGTGGCGCGCGGACCGCGTGTGCTCATCCTCGCAGAGGACGACGGCATGCGACGCGCCGTGGTTCGCGAGGTGACGCGCGCCGTCCAGCGGATCGGTCATTCGTTCGGCGTCGAGTGCACGTCGGAGCCGGGCCTCCTCGTGTCCGCGTTCGAGCGTGAGCCGGCGACGGTCGTCATCATCGACGACGATCGTACCGCCGGCCAATCGATCTCCCTCGCGGGCCACCTTCGCTCGTTGGCGGGAGGGGCGAACGCCGAGGTCATCGTGATGACCCGCAACATGCTCGCTGGACGCGACGACTGGGACGCCGTCGGCGCGCGTCGCCTGTCCAAGCCGCTCAACATGCGCGCCCTCGCGGCGGCACTCGACGTCGCCTGCGCGACCGCCGCTTCGAAGACGTCCTCGGCCGACTGAACCTCGCTCGACGAGCTATTCGAGTCGATCGAAGCGTGCGGAGCATCACCAGCGAGCTGCCGCCGACCCGATTGACGATCGTTCGCTCGACGACGAAGCCGGCGCGCTCGCAGAGACGCACGGACGGGTGAACGCGACACTCGCAAGCTCCGACCTACGACCGACCTCTCAGCGATGTCCTGTCCCGTTCCCGCTTGGCCCGGTGCCAGCTCGAGGCCGGCCCGGGCCACGCCCGTCACGCGCTAGCTGCGCGGAATTTCACGACCGAGATCGGGGCACACCGGCTGCTCGAGTGGCGCCCATGCGAACGCCATTCGAGCTCCTTCGACGATCCTGGTCCACTCTCCGGCACGGAGGCGCGAGCATCGTGATGCTCCTCGCTCCGATCGTGCTGCTTCTCGGAGGCTGTCGTCCGTCGCTCGCCGGAAGCGGGGCTCTCACGACGAGAGCGGAGCGCGTCCCGTCGCTCACCACCACAAGAGCGGCAGAGGTCACGCTCTCGCGATCGGAGGCGCTTCCCGTCGTCAGGCGGAGCCGTCACTCGTCGGAGCCCGATCCTCGTGAGCAGGCGGAGCGCGCCGCCGCGGAGGTCTTTCGCTCGATGCATGCCGATGTCCTCGCTTGCTACACGAAGAGGCTCGCGACGCACCCGAAGGCGCATGCCGCGATCACGGTGGAGGTCCTCGTCGGTCAGGACGGCCGTCCGCGCGACGTCGCCACGACCGGCGGAGCGCTTCTCGGCAGTGCGGTCCTCTCGTGCGTCACACGCAAGGTGATGCGCTCGGCGTTCACTCCGCCGCGCGACGGGGGCTCGTCGCGCGTGCGTGTGCCCTTCGCCTTCCATCCCGACGCGGCCGACGACGGCGGCTGACGTGTCACTCGTCGAGGTGTTTCGACAGCTCGAGGCGGGCACGGTGCGGCGCACGCTCTCCTACCTCACCTCGGATGGTGAGACTGGGCGCGTCTTTTCGACCGGCTGGGGCATCGTCTTCGCCGAAATGAGCGCTCTCTTCAAATTCTGAAATCAAAAGCGCCCGCTCCCTGCATTCGTCCGCCTGAGGAGGCGCGCAATCGCCCGAGCACCCCGTCCAGCCGGCGTACCCCCGGCTGCGAGTTGCACGTGAGGCGATCGACGCAGCCGTCCGTCGCTACCAGATGCGGAAGGAATCAGATGAGCCGTGAACCGACGCGCCTAGCGACCTTCACGATACCTCCTCCCCCGAGGCGGCGTTCATGAGCGACGTCATCCACGTGCGCCAGGGGCTCGCGCGACTCGAGGGAGCATCACAGGTCCTTCACTACGATGACGGGGTAGCTGCATGAGCACGCGCCATCGGCTGCGAGCGGCGATCGTCGTCATGACCGTCTTCGTGCTGCACGTATGGGGGTGTTCGACCAAGGACGACCGCCTCGGGATCGACACCGCGCCGGCGCCGTCGTTCGTCTCCGTCGACGCGGGGCCCGACGCCGAGCGTGGGCTCATCACGTACTGCCCGACGGACAACTGCCCGCCGGGCTGGACGACATGCCCGACCTCGCGCTTCCCGTGCGACGTGAACCTCCAGGCCGACGTGAACAACTGCGGGGGCTGTGGGCTCGCCTGCCCGACCGACACAGGCAACGAGGTCTTCGCGTGCGTGAACGGCGTCTGCAGCCTCTCCTGCCGCGCGAACTCCCGCACCCTCGATTGTGACGGGCTCGTCGACAACGGCTGCGAGGCCACCGCGCTCCACGACAACCACTGCGGAGCGTGCGGGACGAAGTGTACGGATCCGAACAAGCGCTGCGTGGACCAGAGCGGCCGCTCCAATGCAGGCCTGTTCGGCTGCGGATGCCCTCCCGGAAAGATCTACTGCGACCGGGGTTGCTGGGACCCCAAGAACGACGACGACTATTGCGGGAACTGCTCCACGCGGTGCGACCCGACGAACGGCGGCGCGCCCGAGCTACCAAACGCCTACTACGGCTGCGTCAACAGCCAATGCGGCAGGATGAAGTGCAAGCCGTACTTCGCGAATTGTGACGATTCGACCGGGAACGGCTGCGAGGCATTCCTCATCACGAACGAGAACTGCGGAGCGTGCGGAAACGCCTGCCCCGACGGGCAAGCGTGCCGGCTCGACGAGCGCATGGTCCCGCGATGCATGTGCCCGCCGGACAAGACCTACTGCGAGTCGTGGTGCGACGGCGATGTGTGCTCGGGCAAATGCGTGGACCTCACCTCGGATCAAGGCAACTGCGGAGCGTGCGGCGTCAGCTGCTACGTCCCCGCGCGAAATGCCACGAGCACATGCAACTACGGCACGTGCGTGATGGATTGCAACGAGGGCCGGGCCGACTGCAACAACAGCCAGTCCGACGGCTGCGAGGTGAACGTCGACAGCGACCCGCGAAACTGCGGGGCGTGCGGGCACGTATGCGATGCGGTAGCGGGTCAAGCCTGCGTCGCAGGCCGGTGCGTGGTCGAGCCGTGCGCGCAGGACGCGGGCGTGGAGATCCCGAAATGAGGTCGAACCTCTGGCGGCTCATTGCGACCGGCGCGCTCGCATGCGGAGCGTGCGCGCTCGCGAGCACCCTCGTCGGAGCGTGCGCGGTCGACGGCGACGCGCGCATAGGCGAGCCGGGGTCCTCGACCGTCGTGCCGGACGCGGCGGTCGACGGCGCAGCCGACGCCGACGCCGACGCGTGCACCGGCGACGACTGCGCGCACTTCCCATCGACGTGCACGCCCGACGCGCTCTGCCCGAACGGCCCGTTCGATCCGACGAACCCCGAGGTCGGCCTGGACTGGCGGACACGCATCAACGTCATCCGCGGCCGCTCGGCGAGCGACGTCTGGCTCGCGGGCGCCGTCGGGGCGGTGGCTCACTTCGACGGAACGAAATGGGCGACGTCCGATGTCGGCACGAAGGAGTCGCAGCGCGCTCTGTGGTTGCGCGAGTCGGCAGAGGTCTCGCTCGGCTCGATCCAGCGGATTTACACGCGCGGCCTCGGCGCCGGAGATGCGGACGCCTCGGTCTCCCCGGGTGGCTGGTCGCTTCGCGAGCCTCTGCCGCTGCCGGGCGACTTCGGCGGCGTCTTGACCGCATCGTGGTCGCCGCCGGGCGGTGACGCGCTCTGGCTCGCCACCGACTCCACGCTCTGGCGGCTTCACCTGACCGACGATTCGAAGCTCGAGGTCCTTTCTGGCATTCCTTCTTCGGTTTGCTCCGCCATTCCGTGCAATCGCATCTCGAGCATCCACGGCGCGTCCGCGTCGACGCTCTGGGCCGTCGGCGAGTTCGGCGCCGCGCTCCGGATCACCGATGCAAATGGCGAGACGCCGTCGGCCGCGCAGCTCAACTCGCTGACGTTGCTCGGCCTCACCGGAGTCTGGGTCGCGTCCGACGACGACGTCTGGGCGGTCGGCGGGAGCGGGACGATCCGCCACTACACGGGCGCTCCGCTCCAGTGGGAGGTGGTCGCGGACGTCCCGACGACGGAGAACCTGAACGCAGTCTGGGGCACGTCGAGCTCCGACGTCTGGGTCGTCGGGAACGCAGGCGTAGTCCTCCACTTCGACGGCGAGAGCTGGACCCGCGTGAAGATCGCCGGCCTCGGCGCTCGCCGACCCGATCTCTACACGGTTTGGTCGCCCGCGCCCGGACGCGTGTGGGTCGGCGGCTACGGCGTCGTCCTCGCTCTCGGAGGGAATCCATGAGACGCGCATTTGCTCTCTTCAGTGCATCGATCGCGCTCTCTGCCGCCGTGGCCTGCGCGACCACCGACGACGGGGACTCGGCGACGCCGCCGGATGCGGGGCCGACCATCCTTTCCGAGGCCGGGGCCACCGACAGCGGTCCCGCCGACGCCACACCTCCTGCCGTGCCGTCGTGCAGCAATGCAGGCTGGTGCAAGACCTCCCTTCCGGACGCGGACCTGACCCTGAAGGACATCTGGCCGTTCGAGCATCGTGCCTTCGCGATCGCCGAGAGCCCGACCCTCGGCGTGAAGGTCCTCGAGTGGGACGAGGCGAAGCGCGCGTGGGCGTACATCGACGACGACAGCCAGAACAACTTCGAGGACGACACCTACGCCGGGAAGATCTGGGCGCCGAACGAGAACGAGGTCTACTTCAGCGCCGGGCCCGGCTTCATCCATCACGGCAAGCGCACGGCCCCTTCGTCACCGTGGTCCTGGACCCGGACCAAGCTCGAAGTCGACAGCCCCGACGGTCGCGACAACGGCCGGATCGAATACTGGAACCTCTCCGGCCGTCCGCGCGAGCTTACCGCGCTCGGTGTCTGGGGCACGTCCGCCGAGGACGTCTATGCGTGGTACGCGAACGCGATCTTCCACTGGAAGAGCGAAGACGGCGGCGCGCCAGGCTGGGTGGCAGAGCACGTGATCGAGGATCCGGCGACTCCAGAGGACGCGTTCTTCGTCTTCGGTGCCAGCGGATCGGGCCGCGACGACGTCTGGTTCGCGGCCGGACGCGGAAGGTTCGACGACTGGAGCATCTTCCGGTGCCCGATGGTGATTCACAAGACGAAGGCCGGATACGACCGAGTCGTCGACACCATGATCGACACCGGAGACACCGACTATCACTACTACAACACCTGCATCCAGAAGCGGGACGTCCTCGCGTTCAGCTGGGCGGACGCGCGCGGCACGATGCACTGGGGGCACGGCGGTTTCCTCACGAACATCGAGTCCGCAGGTCCCGGCCGCGCCGTCGGCGTCGTCGGCGAGGATCTCTTCGCGTACGTGGAGTCGGCCGGCGTCGCGCGCGTCAACCCTGTCGGCGCCCAGGTCCCTCGCGCCCGGCTGCCGTCGCTCGTGAACTCGGTCTGGATCCACGGGAAGACCGCGTGGCTCAGCGGCTGGGGAATCGTGCTCGAGACGCCGAATGATCCCGCCAAGTGGAGCACGGGCTTCGGTCTCTTGTCGAAAGACGGCGCGCAGGAGCTCGGTCTGCCCGCGGCCACGTTCACCTTCTCCTCGACCGCGATGAACGGGGCTCCGCTCGACGAACCGCTCTACCAGGTGCGCGGGACCTCGAACACCAACCTCTGGGCGATCGGACGCGAGTATGCACTTCACAAGACGACGCCTTGATCGGAGCGCCGGGCGCGCCCTCCTCGCCGCCGGCTTCCTCGCCGCGGGGAGCGCAGCCGCGAGCTGCTCGAGCAGTTCGCCCGCCGATGCCGTGTCGGGACCGACCGAAGACGCCGCGGTCGACGCCGCGATGAATCCGAAGATCGACGCCGACGCCGACGCGGGCTCGCCGAGCCCGCGCGACGCCGGATGGGTCGACGTTGCTGCGCTCCCGATCGTCTGCGCCTCTCCGCCGTGCGCGACCGCGCTCGTGACGACGCTCGGCGACGGCGCTCACGATCTCGGCGAGGGCTTCTGCGCACTGCTCAGCGACGGCACCGTCGCGTGCTGGGGCGCGAACCACGCGGGGCAGCTCGGGCGCGGCGAAGACGCCGGCACGACTGCGAGCTCGCGCCCCGCTCGCGTCCTCGGCCTGTCGGACGTCGTCATGCTCGATCACACCTGCGCCCTCGACAAGAACGGCGCGATCTGGTGCTGGGGGACCGGGCCGTTCCTCCGTGACGACGCCGGCGTGCCGACGACGGAGCGCGCACCGACCAAGCTCGGTCTCGCGCCCGCCTCGAAGATCGGCGTCGGCTACGGCACCGCGTGCGCAGCGATCGGCGCGGAGGTCGTGTGCTGGGGAAGCAACGCCGACGGGCAGCTGAGCCCGCCCAGCGACAGGTCGGAGTACTACGGCGGCCCTAGGCCGATGACGTTGCCGCCCGGCGCGCCGGTGCGTGGCATCGCCGTTGGTAGGGCGACGTTCATCCTTCGCGAGGACGGCACGCTGATCACGTGGGGAGCGAACCCAGCGATCGGACGCGTCTCGCCGATCTTCCCCGATTCACATCCGCAGGAGGTCGCGCTCGGCGGGATCTTCATGGTGGATCTAGCCGACGACAACGCGTGCGCGACGGCCGGAGGGACCGGCTATTGCTGGGGCACGCCCGTCGTACCACCGTCGCCGGGCAACGGGTCCGTGACCGAACGCGGGCTCCCCGATCCCGTCGTCGCACCGGAGCCGGTCGTGCAGATCACGACCACGCGGACCACGCCGCTCGAGAACGGCGAGATGCAACGGTACCGGTGGTGTGCGTCGTCGGTATCGGGCGCCGTCTACTGCTGGGGATCGAACGACAGCGGGCAGGCCGGCGACGGCAAGCAGAGCTATGCGTTCGACGCCGTGAAGGTCGCCGGCCTGCCCGCGCCCGCTGCGCAGGTGAAGGCGACCCCGAACGCGACGTGCGCATTGCTCACGGACGGCAGCATCTACTGCTGGGGCAGCAACCACACCGGCCAGCTCGGAAACGGACAGATCAAAGGAAGGAGCTTCGTACCCGTGAAGGTGGTGCTTCCATGAGCCTGCGTATGACGAGCGCCGCAGCCGCCTCCGCCGTCGGCCTTGCGGTCGTCGTGGCCACCGCGTGCGGCGACGGTCGAAGCCGATTCGGCGGCCCAGATACATTCGGCGTTCCCGACGCGGGTGACGCCGGCGACTGCAAGTTCCAGTGCTCGCTCGATGGGCGTTCGGTCGTCCAGTCCTGCACGGGCGAGGTCGTGGAGACGTGCTCGCCGGAGCTCGCATGCGGAGCCGGCCGGTGCCTCGAGCCGTGCGCCGCCGCGGGCGCCGAGCAGAGCTCGAACGGCTGCGAGTTCTACTTCCAGTCGCCGGGGACGTGGAGCGACGCGCCCGACAACTGCTACGCGACGTTCGTCGTCAACACGTCGACGCAGCCCGCGAACGTCTCGCTCGAGCGCGAGGGCAAAGCTCTCGACCTCGCGAAGGCGATGTTCCGCACGGACCCCGGCGACGCCACGCTCATCCCGCACACGGGGCCGATCCCTCCCGGCAAGAGCGTCATCCTCTTCGTCTCGGACCACGATCCGGACAAGCCGCTCAGCGGAAACGACTACGTGGCGTGCCCGGACGGCGTCGTCCCCGCGGTGCTCTCGGGGCTCGCGCCGCCAAGGACCGAGATCGGCTCGTCGTACCACCTGACGTCGACGATGCCCGTATCGCTCGCCGCGATGTACCCGTTCGGCGGCGCCGCGAGCTTCCTCCCCACGGCAACGTTGCTCTTACCCGTCGTCACGTGGGCCAAGCAGCACATCGTCGTGAACCCGTGGGAGGGTGGGTCGGGCATGACCACCCAGATCGTCGCCTCGGAAGACGAGACCGAGGTGACGATCCTGCCGACGAACGAGGTCCAGAACGGGACCGGCGTGAAGGGCACGCCGGCGAAGGTGCCCGCGACCTATCGTCTCGGGAAAGGCCAGATCCTCCAGTTCGTCCAGTCCAGCGATCTGTCCGGGAGCATCGTCGCATCGAACAAGCCGACCACCGTGTTCGGCGGCCACCTCTGCGCGAACATCCCGACGACCGGTGGCGCATGCGACTCGCTCCATCAGCAAATCCCCGCGTTCGAGCAGTGGGGATCCGAATACGCCACCGTCGGCTATCGCCCGCGTACCGGGAGCGAGCACGAGGCGATGCCCTACCGCATCGTCGCCGCACGCGACGGCACGAAGCTCGACTACGATCCCGCGATCCCCGCGGGCGCTCCGACGGAGCTCTCGGCCGGGCAATCGGTGACGTTCCCCGCCGGCGTCGGCGACGCCTTCGTCGTGCGCACGCAGGATGCCGAGCACCCGATCTACGTCGCCGCGTACATGACCGGCTTCGAGGGACGCTACTTCGGCTCTCCTCCGACGGGTCAGTGGGGCGATCCGGAGTTCGTGAACGTCATCCCTGCCGGGCAATACCTCAACGCGTACAGCTTCTACGCGGATCCTTCGTATCCTGAGACCTCGCTCGTCATCGTGCGCGCGAAGACCGGCGGAGTGTTCAAGGACGTGTGGCTCGAGTGCGCGGGCAACTTGACCGACTTCCGGCCCATCGGCACGCGCGGGGAGTACGAGTTCACGCGCGTCGATCTCGCGCGCGGGCTCGGGCCCGGTCAGAAATTCGGCGACAAGGTCTGCCAGAACGGGCTCCAGCGCATGACGAGCGACGGCCCATTCACGGCGACCGTATGGGGCTGGGGCTTCGCCTCGAGCTACGCCTACCCTGGAGGGATGGCGCATCGAAAGCTCGTCGACCGCCCGCTCGACCCGATCCGGTGACCTAGGCGCTCCCGCCCCGCACCATCAGCGGCGAGGCCGGGATGTCCGCGCACTGCACCTGCCCGCGCGCGGCGACGAGGACACGCATGAGGCCTACGTCGATCGGCTTCTCTGCATCGTTCGCGAAGGCGTCGGCCTCCATGCTCCGCAGCGCGCGCGCGACGCTCGCCTTGGGGATCGCGCCCACGAAACCGGGCATCGCAGAATCGACGGGAGCATCACCGAGCTGCGCAACGAAGAACCGCGTCGCCTCGTCCGTCAGGTCGGCGACGACCACGACGAAATCCGTGACGCTCTCGCCGTTCTTCCGCACCGCATCGAGGACGAGAGCAATCGTCGCCTCGCTCTGGAGGTAGATGCTCGCGAACCACTCGGTCATCGGCTGCTCTTCGCTCATCGCTCACGACGTGAGTACGCAAGTGGCTCGTCGGCGTAAACCAGTACGAGCACGAGCTCAGCCTTGAATGGCCGGCACCGCCGTTCTCGGCGGAGCGAGCGAGACGCGACGAGACCTGCCTACTTCTTCGTCGCCTGCTCTTCCGTCGCGGTGTTGTTCACCCAACCCGCGCCGGTCGCCAGCTTGAAGACGGCCTTCTTCCCGCAGCCCGTCACGCCGATCGTCCACCCACCGAGATCCGTGACCTGGAGCTGGTCCTCCGGGCACTCCATCTCGAAGGCGGCTCGCTTGATCCCACCGGACTCCGGATGACGGAAGTGCTCCACCGACGTGATCGAGGGACCGCAGGCGGCGGCGAGCAGGGAGCACGAGGCGAGAGCGAACGTGAGGCGAATCATCCGCAGCATGTTGACGGTAAGAGCATCTACCGCGCGCCGAGTCGCAAAGAAAGCGCGTCATCTTGCCGGCGCACGCAGCTCGAGCCACGCGTCTCGCCTCGCGACGACAATCGTCGACCAGGAGTGCCCCGCCCGACGGCCTTCCGCTTGCGAGCACGCGCGCCACGCCACGCCACGATCCTCGATGTGGCAGGCACATCGAGGATCCGGTGGCGTTCGTCGTTGCGCAGGTCAGCGACGGCGGCGACGGAGGACCGCGGCGAGCGCGATGCCGGCAACGCCGAAGGCCGCGTAGCCCGAAGAGGCGGGCGCCGTGCGACAGCCGCAGCCGCTCGTGTCGCGCGGACCGATCGCGGTGCCGTCGTCGTCACCGGTGTCGGTCGGCTCCGTCGACGGGGGCGCCGGCTTCGTCGCCGGCTTCGTCCCGACGCCGGAGACCTTGATGATCTGCACCGGCTCGTTCGGATCGTTCGAGGTGACGGTGATCTCCGCCGTCTGCGGCCCCTCCTTGGAGGGCGTGAAGGTCACGTCGAGGTCGAGGTTCGTCTTCGGCTTCATCGACTTGCTCGGCGAGACCTTGAACTGCGGGTCCGAGCTCTTGAGCGCCAGCGCGGCGTCGAGCTCGCCGGTGTTCTCGATCTTCCCCTGCTTCGTGACGTCTTCACCGATCACGACGCTGCCGAGGTCGAGGGTCTTCGCTGCCTTGACGTTCGGGAGCGGGATGTGGAACGTCGCCCCCGGGAAGACGACGTCGATCGGCGTCGCACCGCTGGCGTACGGCAGCTCGACCCCGGCCGCCCCGATTTCGAACGTGAGACCGCCCGGAATCGTGATGCCGTCGATCTTCGTGATCGTGACCGTGGGCCGCGCGAAGAGGCTGCCGGAGTAGGTGATCGTGCCCTTCACCTGCGCCTGGATGTCGAGGAAGTCCGCGTCCGTCGTCGGGATCGACCAGGTGGGGTTGCTCTTCGTGATCGGATCACCGCCCGCGAGCACGACCTCGGTCGTCGAGTAATTGAACGTCGGCGACGTCGTCGCGTTGAGCGCGAGGTTGCCCTCGAGGGGCAGCGAGCCGCCCGTGAGCGTGGACAGCGGCAGGCTGAAGAGCTGGGCATCTGCGAGCTTCGGCCCCTTGACGTTCACGATCGCGTACGTCTTGAAGGCCCACGGCTCGAACGTCGTCGAGCCGGTCCCGACGTAGTTCCAGGCCGATCCGGGGACGTAGTTGATGAGCGTCGTCGCCGGGTAGTCGTACGTGAGCTTGTAGCCGAGGATGTCGAGGAAGAGGGTGACGTGCGGCGCAAGCGTGTGCTCGACCTTGAAGATGCCGTCGAGCGCCTTGTTGTCGACGACGGACAGCTCGATCGTCTTCGCGTCGTTCCACACCGCCTCGACGACGACGTTCTTCATGTCGACGGCGAGCATCGGCTTGTTCGGATCCTTGAGCGGATCCAGGTTGGCGCTCACCTGCACCTGCAGGGTGGAGCCTCCGAGCTTGTCGCTCTTCGGACCGACGATCGGGGTCCGGGTCCACCATGACAAATCGGTGGTTCCACGCGACTGGTTGGCGCCTACGGCGGCCGCATCGGCGGCGGAGGCGGTGAACAACAAAGCTGCAATCGCGAGTGCGGACCTAGTGAAGTGGCGCATCGTAAGGACTCCCCTGCTGACTGCACGGGCCATAGCGCGTGAAAAGCAGCATGAGGCCTCGAAGCATGAACTGAGACGCAATCGTGCTCCGAACATCGATTCGAGCCAACGAGGTCGAACCGGGCTCGCGGGAGTACAAAACACCTCGATATCGCGCATATCCGCGGTCCCACGGCTCGCGCGAGGCACAGAGGCGAAAACGTGATCGTCGAGAATCGTGAAGCGGCTCCTGATGGTCCTCGCGCCGGGTGGTGTCCGCACCCATGCGCTCCCCGACCGCGGCTCCGTCACGATCGGTCGCAGCGAAGACTGCGACGTCACGATCGACGATGCATCCGCCTCGCAACGCCACGCCCGGATCGACGTCGCCGACGGCGCGCTCACAGTGGAGGATCTCGGGAGCGAGCTCGCCGAGCGCCTCGCGAAGGGACCGCTCGACGTCCTCCTCACCGGCGAGACCGGCGTCGGCAAAGAGGGCATCGCCGCCTTCATTCATCGTCGCTCACCGAGAGCCGGCGGACCGCTCGTGGAGGTGAACTGCGCCGCGCTCACCGAGAGCGTCGCCGAGAGCGAGCTCTTCGGCCACGCGAAGGGGCCTTCACCCGGCGCTGCTTCGACGAAGGAAGGCTTCTTCGAAGCGGCCGACGGCGGCGCGTTCTTCCTCGCCGAGATCGGCGAGCTTCCGCTTCCTCTCCAGGCGAAGCTCCTCCGGGTCCTCGAGACGAAGAGGGTAATCCGCGTCGGGGCGACGACTCCGATCTCCGTCGACGTCCGCATCGTCTCGGCAACGCACCGGGATCTCGTCGCGGACGTGAAGGCGGGCACGTTCCGCCAGGACCTCTACTTCCGCCTGAACGGTATGACCGTCACCGTACCTCCGCTCCGCGAGCGCAAGGACGACGTGCGCGAGCTCGCGCTCATGTTCGCGGCGCGCACCGGATCCTCGCCGCGCTCGCGAGCTGCGACGACAACCAGACGCGCGCCGCCGAGCGCCTGTCGATGCCGAGGCGTACGCTCGTCGCGCGGCTCCAGGAGTACGGGCTCACGAAGCCACGACGGAAGCCCGCCGGCTGACGATACACGCGCATCGATTCACCGTGCCGGCCCCGAAGTCGCCGCTGCCCCATCGGGATCCCTCGTCAGCCAAGCGGAGACGGTCGCACGCATTGCGCAGGTCTTGCCCTGCACGTTGCGCAGCGGTCGCGCAACGTGCAGGGAAGAAGACCCACTGTGTCGAGAGAAACGCGTGGCTCGGGGACAGCTCTCGCCGTCAGGCGCTGACTTCGACACGTCCGGTCGGTGTCTGGCCCGGAACGGGGCTGATGACCGAGCTACGTCGATCCCACCAAGACTGCGCGATCCGGCCGGCGGTTTCGCGCCCGCCGAGCCCGAAGGCGAGCGCGCCTGCCAGCGCGAGAGCGCCCATCGTGAACATGAACGCCGCGTTCACGATCGCCGGAGCGATCTGCAGCTCGCGGAGCGCCAAGAAGGCGCCCACGGCGATGATGGCTCCCCGCACCACGCCGGGGAGGACCCGGGGCGTCGTGGTCCTGGTGGTCTCGACGGCGGCCCCCTCCGGCTCTACCGCACGGCGGTAGAACCGATCGCGAGCCCAGTTGCCGAGGAAGAGCGCCACCCCGAAGACGAAGGCCGCGCCCACGATGTGCGGCAGGTAGCCGATCACCGCAGCGAGCCCATTCGCGACGAAGTCGAGCATCCATGCACGCGACGCCTGCATGACGGTCACGACCATGACGATCAGGTAGACGATCGAGCCGAGCCAGTACGAGGCGGTCTTCGACTCCGCCGTGCTCGCCGTCGTGAGCCCGAGCTTCGCCATCAGACGGTCGAAGCCAAGCCGATGCGCCAGCGCCCGTGTCGCGCGCGCGAGGATGGCCGCGATCAACCAGCCGACGAGCAGGATGACCAGCCCAGCGATGAGGTTCGGTAGAAACGCCACCAGGCCATCGAAGGCCGTGGTCAGCCAGTGAATCGTCGTGTTCATCAGTGCGCCTCCGGAGGTCGGCCGACGCAACGGGTGTGCCCGTCACGGCGAACGCGCCGGCGCCGACGACCCCGTCTCTACGGCAGCCGCCGGGCCTCTTCGATTCATGGCCTCATCCGGATGTCCCGGGAGGCCGAGCTGGCCGGAGGCCGCGCGATGTCGGTCCGAGCTCGCGGTCCGGCCACGCCGTCCGCGCAGACGTCGTCCTCGGAGCGCTCGCCGCCGCGTGTCCGGAGCGGCCGACGGAGCCACCCGAGCGCCGATCGACGGGCCTGTCCGCACCGTGGGGAAATCTGTCGACGAAACCCGCGCACGCTGTACTAGGTTCCGCGCCCATGCAGATCCCCAGCGTCGTGAAGAAGTTTCTTGCGGAGCACGAGGAGAACCCGAACCTCCTCTTCACTGGCGAAATCGACTCGTTCGACGACGACGTCCACGCGATCGAGCTCGATCCGGACGGCGCGGACGACGTTCTCGCTGGCGACGAGGATGGCTTCGATGACACGAAGCACGCGCCGCTCGGCTTCCTCGTCGACAAGCCCATCTTCATCGACCTCTCGAGCAAGGCGCTTCCCGTCATGGTGATCGTCGACGGCGAGGTCACCACGGTCGCCGAGTCGTTCGAGGCGTTCGTCGAGGCGTGCGAAGAGGACGAGGACGACGAAGACGAAGACGAGGAGTGAGGGAGCCTCAGAACAGGCTCGTCTGAGCCCCTGCGAGCTTCTCGAACGAGGTACCGAGGAACGAGAGCACCACGTCGCACGCAGGCGCGATCTGCCGCTCCAGATAGTGCGGATGGTCGATCGGCGACGCGCGCAGCTCGAGCGGTTCGGCCCCCCGCGTGGTCATCACGTACTCGACCTCGGTCGTCGCCCCCTCGCTCTCCGCGGCCTCGAGCATCCGCGCCGCCTGGACATGCGGCGGCGCCCCAGGGCCGCTCGAGCCGCGCGCGTAGGCGTCGAGACTCCGCCGGACGCGCTTGCGATAGACGAGCTCGTCGTCGAGCCGGCCCGCGACCACGTCGCGCGCGACGGCGACGAGCCACTCTTCGAAGGGCTGGTCCGACAGCACCCGGCGGAGCAGCTCGAGCTGCACACGCCGCGCGAGCGGCGTCCAATCGCGACGCACCGCCTCGAGCCCGCGCACGACAAGCTCGACCGATCCGTCGGCACGGCGCACCGTGCCGGCGTAGCGCTTCTTCGAGCCGCGATCGGTCCCGCGCGTCGTCGGCATGAGAAAGCGGAGGTAGTGCGACTCGAACCGCAGCTCGAGATGGCTCACCACCCGTAGGTCGCGAGCGATCTCCTCGGCGAGCAGGCGCGTGACCTCGACGGCGAGCGCGCGTCCGCGGACGGCGATCTCCTCCTCGGAGGCCGCGTCGCCGACATGGACGAAGAGCGAGTCCGTGTCGCCGTAGATCACCGGGAGCCCGGCGTCCTCGAAGAACGACCGCGCGCGCTCGATGATCGCGTGACCGCGACGAGTGATCGACGTGGGCAGCCGCGGATCGAAGAAGCGGCAGCCCGGCGTGCCGAGCACTCCGTAGAACGAGTTCATCAGGATCTTGATCGCGCGCGAGAGGGCGGCGTTCTTCGACGCCATCGCTGCGCTCCGCGCCTCGTGAAGCATCGTGACGAGCTCGGGCAGGATCGCTCCCTCGCGCGCGAACGCAGCACCGTCCTCGCCGGGGACGGGATCCTCGCCCGGCTGCGAGAGGCCGAGCGGATCGATGCAAAACGTACGGATGATGCTCGGATACAGGCTGCGGAAGTCGAACGAGAGCACGCCCCGGTAGAGGCCCGGGATCGAGTCGAGGACGTGGCCACCAGGGCTTGCCGCGACCTCGAGATCGTAGCCGACGTCGCGGGCGACGAAGCCGCGCCGATGGATCCGCGGCAAGTAGAGGTGGTCGAAGGCGGCGACCGAGCCGCCCTGCCGATCCATCGGCAGCCCCGTGAGGCGAGCGCGCTCCATCGCGAAGCCGAGGAGGTCGGCCTTGGCGAAGATGTCGAGCACGAGGCGACAGTCCTCGAGGTTGTACTCCGCGAGCTTCTCGACATCCTCGGCATACATGCGCCGGATCTCGGCGACCGGATCCGCGGTGACGGCGATCTTCTTGCCGCGCCCTAGGAGCTCGCGCGCGACGTGCTCGAGCGTGAAGCGCTCGAAGTTGAAGGTCGCCGACTTCAGCGTCGCGATGCCGTCGAGCACGACCCGCCCCGGCACACGCGCGATCGATGCCCGCGCCGGCGTCGAGCCCGACACGACCCGCGCGCGCTCCCCCGCCCTGCCGATCGCGAACGGCACGCCGAGCTCGCGCGAGCGCGCGTCGAGAAGCGAGAGATCGAACTCGAGGACGTTCCATCCGCAGAGCACGTCGGGATCGAGCGCGACGATCTCGGCGAACAGCCGCACGAGCAGCTCCCGCTCGTCACGCACGAAGACGATCGGTCGAGGGCCAGGGGCGGCCCCGCCCGGCGCGCTTTTGCGGACGAAGACACGCTCATGGGTCGCCGTCGCCACGGCCGCGGAGAGGAGCGGCCCCCCGAAGCCGTCGGTCTCGATGTCGAGCGCGAGAACCGACAGCGCGACGTCGAGATCGGGCGCCGCCTTGATCTTCGGGCTCTCGAAGTGGAGGACGCCGCGGCGCTCCTTCGCCACTCCGTCGATGCGGAGCGATCCCGTGACGAAGCGCTCCATCACGTAGCGGTCCGATGGCTTCACGTCGGCCTCGAGCGTGGGCTCGCCGAGCTCGCGCATCCGTGTCCGCTCCTCGACGAGGGCGCGCTGCGAGCGGAAGTAGAGCGCGTCGACCGGCTCGCCCTCCATCGTCGTGAGGGGTCGCGGCACACGACGCCCCGCATGCGTGATCGCCATGCGCGGGACGAACATCACGGCCTCCTGCCGTGGCAGCCGAACACGCACCGGCGCTTCCTTTGCGCGTGCCCAGAGGACGACCTCGACGCCGTCGTCCGCGTCGCGCCACTCGCGCGACAGGAGGAACGCATCGACCTGCCTCACCGCTGCCATCGCACGCGACCATAGTGTAGTGAGCCCGTCTCCGGACTCACGGAACGACCACTACAATAGCGCATCGCCGTGCGCCGTCGTCGCCGTGCAGCCTCGCGGGCTTCGGTTCAGCTCGGCAGCGTGGCGGAGCTCGCCGGCACGGCGAGACCCGAGGCATCGAGACGACGGTGCAGCAGCGCCGGCGGGAGGATCCGGTGCTTCTGGAACGCAGCCATGACGCGCCTCGTGAGGTCGCTCTCGAACTCCCGCTCGTACTTCACGTCGACGACGTGAGCCCTCGCGCGCAGCCGGATCGCCGCCACGTTGTCGTGGAGCGCCTGATTGACGAACACGTCCCACGGCTTCTTGGCGTAGGCGAATCGGCAGCTCGTGAGCGCGTCACCGACGAGACGCTCGGCCAGCACGATGTCCTGGTCGACGCCGATGAAGAAGTCGACCTGCATCATCATGTCGAGCGCCCCCCAGTTGCCGGAGGTCACGACGTCGGTGAGGAACTTGTTGTTGGGGATGGTGACGACGTTGTCGTCCAGCGTGAGCATCCGGACGGACCGGAGACCGATGGCCGTGATCTCTCCGTACACGGTGCCGAAGCTCACTCGGTCGCCGACCTGGAACGGACGGTCGACGATGATGATGACACCGGCGAGGATCGACGCGGCGAGGTCCTTCAGCGCGAAACCGATCGTCACCGCGGCGGTACCGCCGAGCGCGATGAGGACCTCGCGGGTGAGATTGACCGAGAGCGCAAGGGCGACGCCGAGGCCCACCAGCCAGATCGAGAAGCGCATCAGCGTCGCGATCTGGTTGATGAGGAGACGCTTGTCGCCCCACCGGGCTCCGACCCCGTGGAGCGCCCGCGTGATGAACCTCACGAGCACGTACGTGCCGACGAGGACGAGAAGCGCCGTGGCGAGACCGCCGACGCGGATCACCTCGAACAGATTCGCGTCCTGTGTCGTTCCGTTCATCTTCGCCTCCGTGCTCCGCTCCGTCCCTCAGGTCTCGATCAGATGCTTGCGCCTCAGGTAGCGGAGCACCACCGGCCACCACCGCGGCGTGATCCGGAAACGTTCGCCATCGCGCTCGGCGATGTCGTGGTCGACGAGCCGCTGGAACGCCGCCTCGCACGAGCGCCGCGAGAGCGCGAGCGTCGCCGCTGCCTCGTCGAGCGAAAGAGATGCGTGCCAGACGATGGACGCGAGGACGAACCGCGCCGGCTCTTCGAGGATTTCGAGCGCTTGGCCGTCGGGGTTCGTGAAGAGTCGAACCCGCACTCGTCCGGGGCTGTCGTGGACGAGCGCGCGGCCCCACACGTGGAGCGCCACGCGCGGGGAGCCCTCGGAGTAGTCCCAGATCAGACGGTTGTAGTCGCGCATCGTGGTCAGGATTCGCGCGTTCTGATTTCCGTCGTGGACGTCGTCGACGAGCAAGTCGTCGTAGAGGATCTCCAGCCCGCTCACCCCGTTCCGTCGCGCCAGGAGCGCGCCGATCTCGGCCTCCGACCAGGGCGCCAGATGGACGTGCGCGTTGAAGCACTGTTCGCCCTTCTCGATCCAGGAAAGGAGCTCCCAGGAGTAATGCGCGAAGGCGACCACCCAGAGGACCGCATCACCCGTGAGCTCCATCAGCTGAACGAACGAACGCCAGCCCTCGAGCGTCTCGCCTCCACGCAGGAACCAGAGCTGCGCGTCGTCGACCATGATGACCCGCTTCTCGCGACCGAGGTGCCGAGCGAGCGCATCGACATCGCGCGTCGTCGACGGTGCGCCGGTCGCGGCGGCGATCACGGAGAGGACGTCCTCGGGCCGGATCGCACGCCGGGCGTTCTCGATCCTCGTCACACGCGTGCCGCGGCACCGCTCCTCGGCCGCGTGGAGCCACGATGTCTTGCCGAAGCCGGTCCTCCCGATGACGACGGTGGAACCGCCGCGCTGCCCCTCTTTCCATCGCGCGAAGCGCTCCCCGAAGTCGTCGAGGCCGGGATAGCGATCGATCGCGAGCCGGTCGTCCGTGACGGGCCGCTCCGAGAAGAACTCGAGGACTCCGGGCTCGAGGCGAACCTCGTCGCAGGACGGATCGTGCGTGACCTGCCGCTCGAGACGACGCCGGAAGAGGAAGGCGAGCGCCTTGCGTGAATGTTCGAACCCGAGGACGAAGCGTCTCAGCGCGCGAACGATGCCGCTCGCGAGCAGCACGATGAATGCGGCGAGGACGACGAAGATGCCGACCCAGTGAGTGCGCGTCTTCGAGACGAGCCGGCTGAATGCAGAGGCGGGCTGGACGCGGAGATACACGCTGGCGATGTCGTCACGCCAGCTGCGGATGAGGACGAAGGCGATGAGCGCCGCCATCATCCACGCACCACGCACGACGAGGGCGTGGAGGTAGCCCCGTCCCACGACCGCTGCCGAGCTCTCGAGGAGCACGGCAAAGAAGAAGGCCGAACGACCGACGAGCCGCACGGATCGGAGGATGCGCTCACCGACCTCGCCGGCGAGCATGCCGCCTCGGCTCGCCGCGGACGCGAGACCGCGATGCGTGACCGTGAGCGCGAGCCGGTAGATCGCGTACCAGAGCAGCAGCGTGTACGGCACCGACCACGCGGTGTTCGTCACGTCCACGCCGGGAACGTGCGGGACGACGAGGATGGCGGCGAGGGCGACGAGCTCACCGCCGACCGCGTCGAGCGCGGACGTCCCACGCTGGAGCGCGCGCAGGAGCCCAGGCCGACGTACCGCTCGTGCAGCGTGGTTGCGCGCGGCGCGCAGCCAGGCCGAGCGCCGGCGACGAACGAGCATCGTCGCCCAGAGCAGCGTCCCGAGCGCGACGATCTCGAAGGAGACATGCGCGATCGCGGATGGCCGGCGGAGGTCGTGCAGCGTCTCGCGCAACGTCTCCCACCCGCTCGCGCGCCACCAGCGAATCTCGAGCTTCACCCGCGCCGCTTCGCGGAACCCCTGTGCCTGTCCCTCGGGACCGAATCCGAGGAGCCGCGCGCGCTTCGCCTCGGAGACGCGGTGAAGCAGCGTGATGCGCAGTCCGTTGAGCTCGCGCTCCGCGTGCATCACCGAGCGGAGCGCGGTCCACGTCTCCTGGCGCTCGTCCAGCTCGAGGTCAGTCGCCGTCTTCTCGAGCTTCGCCAGCTCCTCGGCGAGCCGCTCACGTTCGCGAGCGAGCTCCGGCTCGCTGACCACCGGCAGCACGACGCTCCCCTTCGGTCGCGGCGCCGCGGTGTTGGCTTCGATCCGGTCGAGGAGCCCCTCGGCGCGTGTCCGAAGCGTGACGAGCTCCGTGATGACCCGATCGAACAGGCTGTCGGCCAGCTCGCTCCCGGCGGCGACCTCCACCACATCGTGCCGCATCCGCTCGAGCATCGCGGCCCACGTCACCGACGCGGCCTCGGCCTCGCGCCGACTCTCGGCGATGTCGGCGCGCGCCCGCAGCTGCGCACCGCGCGCCGCCTCGACCCGCGCCCGAACCTCCGCAAGCTGACGTTCGACGTTGCTCCGCGCCTCCTGCGCCGCCTGGAGCGCCTTGCGCTGCGCCTCCTCCGCGAGCGCGGCCTCTCGATCGGCCTCCTCGCGCTCCCTCCGCGTCGTCTCGACGCGAACGGCGTCCTGCTCGGCCGCGAGCAACGCCGCTCGCTCCGCCGCAGTAAGGGCAAGGATCCCCGCTCGGACCTCGAGCGCCGCGACCGCGATGCGCCGCAGCAGCTCCTCCGACGCGTCGGCGGCGAAGAGGCTGTCGACATCGCTCGAACCGCCGGCCCCGCCATCCCCGGGCGCCTCCGCATCACGCAGAGCCGACGCCGAGGCCGGGCTCACGCCGGGAGCGTGCGAAAGTCGTATCCTCGCGAGCTCGAGCTCCCGCGTCACCTCGACGAGGCGTCGTTCGACCGCGCTCTGGTCGCGAAGGTCGAGACGAAAGAGATCGGCGCTCCGCCTCGTCCCGAGCCGTCCTTCACGAAACGCGAGGAGCGACGACAGCTCGACGCGCCCCGCTGCAATCGCAACGTCGAGCGCGCTCTCCGCATCCGCCAGGCCCGCGTCGAGGTTCGACACGTCCGCGTCATGCGTCGCGTCGGTGATCGACGCGTCGACCGGTCCTGCGTCGACTTCCGGCACCGCATGCGCGCTGCGCCCGGTCGCAAGAAGGACGATGATCGCCACGACCGCGGCGAAACTGCGAACGAAGTACCTCTGAACGGGAGAGCGCTGGCGGCCGACGTGCATCGTCACATGCAGGAGGCAGCAGTGTAGACGCAAAGCGCCGAGCGTCGAAACCTTCGACCGCCACGGCAGAGCCAACCGTCGATCGTCCGTTCCCGGACTCGAGAGGGCGTCGCGAGTCGAACCGGGGCAGGCGGCGCGACCGCCGCTCCGCCCCGGCCGACGCGGCGCTTACTGCGCGCTGGGCTTCGCGAGCCGGTACACCACTTCGAGCTGGGTGGAGACCGAGACCTCCCCAGGCGCCACCGGCGTCTCGAAGCCCCCCATGTCGGCCTTCGCCATGCTGTACATCGGCCGCGGACCGCCGCCGCCGACGCTCTCGCTCACCGAGACGACCTCACCGAGCGTCCGGCCCTGCGTCTTCGCGAGGGCCTCCGCGCGGGCTCGCGCATCCTGAGCCGCCTTCTCACGCGCTTCGGCTTCGAGGGCCTCCGGCTTGTCGATCTCGAACGAGACCCCCCACACCTCGTTCGCCCCCGCCGCGACGGCAGCATCGAGCAGCCGACCGGCCTTCTCGATATCGCGAATGGTGACGCGCACCGTGTTCGAGACGCGGTACTGCCCCGCGCGTGCCGGCGCGGCGGCAGTCACGCCGGCGCTCCCGGGCTTGGCCGGCGCGCTCATCACGACCGGATGAGGCTCGTGGCGCTCGAAGTTGATGGAGAAGTTCGCGGTCTGGATGTCCTTGTCCGCAACGCCCTCCTTCTTGATGGCAGCGATGAGGTTCGTCATCTGCTGGTTGGCGAGACGCGACGCCTCCGCCACCGTCGGTGCGGTGACCGCGATCCCCATCGTCGATCGCGCGATGTCAGGCTTCCGCGAGACCTCCCCCTTTCCCAGTACGGTGACGACGTTCGTACGCGCGTCCGCTTCGGACGGCACCGTGGCAGCCGACTGAGACGCGGCCGGGGAGCACCCGGTCGCCAGCGCAGCGGCACCGACGAGAAGAGCGACAACGAACGACTTCGACATGAAATGCGAACGCAGCATGAACGATCCTCTAAGAGCGCGAGCGAAGTGCTCGCGAAGGGGTTGAAGGGGACTGCCGATGGAACAACGCGGCATCACGAGCGTCCTTACAACGTCTCAGCTGCGAAAGTGCAGGATGAACGCCCGAGCCCGGGTCTTCCCGCTACGGTCGAGGTTGATGCCCAGGGCGGGCAGTCGCGCTGGTTACGGTAGCGCTTGGTCCCCGCCCGCCCACGTGAGGGCACCGAAGCAGCTTCCGATCGCGGAAGTCGCCGCCCGCCGGGCCCGCGCTCTCATTTCACCAGTGCCGTGAACCACGGACGAGTGCGCACGCCGTCGAAGTCGACATCGGCGCGCGCGCGCTCGACGACACCCCTCCCGCCGCGAGCGATCGCCATGCCGAGAGCGATCTCGGCACGCCCATCCCCCGTCTTCGCGTAGGCGCGAGCAAGGTTGTAGGGGGCGAGCGCGAAGCTCGGGTCCGCAGACGTCGCCTTCGAGAACAGCTCCTGAGCACCTGCGAGGTCACCACGCTCGAGCAACCGAGAGCCGGTGTCGTCGTAGACCCGAGCGGCGAATGCGTCGACCGATACCCGGAGCGTCGCGAAGTCGCCCGCGAACTCCATCCCGTGCCAGGCAGCGACCACACCGATCTCGCGCCCGTCGGGCGAGAGCGCGACCCCGTTCGGAAACACGCCGTAGAACTGGACGGGCGTGCCGACGGCCCTCTTCGTCGTGAGCTCGTACGGATACACGGGCGAATGCCCCGTCACCTGGCCCCCGATGCGTAGCACCGGCTGACGGACGACGTTCTGATCCGCCCCCACCTCCCCGGCGCTCGCGGTGATGTGGATCTGGATGTCGCGCGCATACCGCCAGGTTCCGCCGAGCTCCGGTCCGGTCGTCTCGAGGCCTCTCTCCTTCACCGCCGGAACTTCGTTCGCCGCGAGCCACGCATTCAGCTCCGCGAGCTGCGGCCCCTGAAGGTTCCCCCGCTCCGCCTCTTCCCGGGTCGACATCGTGCGCCGCTCCCCGGCTCCATCGACGAACGCACAGTGAGTGGCCCCGAGGCCACCATCGGTATTGCAGTACCCGAACCACCGCCCATCTCTCGTGAAGCCGACGCGATGCGCCGGATCATTCGCGCCCATCCGGATCCGTACGGGATAGCCGACAGCGCGAATCGGCCCCGGGGCGCCGAAGTCCGCCGACGGAAGGACCGCCGTCCCGCCGTCCGTCTCCGCAGGAGCGCCCTGCGATTCCGCCACTACCGGAGCCGGCCGAGCGCAAGCGACCACGCCGGCCAGAAGTAGAAGGCGCACGCCAGCGTCGAGCTTGAGGCTCGCGCCCCACCCACCTGCAGTGGTGGGTCTTCGGCCCTCGTTGAATCGACGGATCATCAATCGAACAACGCTCGACAGCCATGTCTTCATCGCCGGGGGACGATAGGCGAAGCGACGCGGCGATGGGACGACGAGGCTGTGGTCACCGAGCCGAGGCGAGCGTCCCGCATCGACGACGTAGGGCGCGCCCGACAAAGTCGGCCCCAACAGACACTGTCGTTTCCGTTTCCCGACAGTGGATCGAGGCTACTTTTGCAGCTTGCTACGATCGTCGTAAGAATCCACAGACGGCAGGAGAACGGACCCCTGCAATTCCAGCGTTTTTCGACGGTTCGGCTCTGACCGACGGTGTCGTTGGCTCGGCCCGACAGTTGCTGAGGCGCGGGCGTGCATCGCCCTCGCTTCGACCTCGGTATTCGAAACCTCATCCCTGACTGGAAAGCGCTCTTCTCACGCCAACACCTCGGTGCCGACCTCGGCGCCGGGCTGACGGTGGCGTGCATTGCCATCCCCTTGTCACTCGCGATCGCCCTTGCATCGGGCGTCGCCCCCGCTGTCGGCCTCGTCACCGCCATCATCGCCGGGATCGTTTGCGGCGTCTTCGGCGGTACTCCGCTCCAGGTGAGCGGGCCTGCCGCCGCGATGGCCGTGCTCATTGCCTCGCTCATCCAGCAGCATGGCCTCCTCGGGCTGCTCCTGGTCGGCATCGGGTGTGGGCTCCTTCAGGTCGCCACCGGGGTTTTGGGGCTCGGTCGCTTCGTCCGGCTCGTCCCCCTCCCCGTCGTCGAGGGATTCACCGCGGGCATCGGCGCCATCATCCTCATCGGCCAGCTCCCCCGAGCGCTGGGGCTCCCGCCTCCCGACCAGTCACACGTTTTCAGTGTCTTCAGCCACATCGCCGAGCTCGCTCATCAAGCGAAGCCGGCCGCCGTCGGCGTAACGCTGCTCACGCTCGCCATCATCTTCCTCGTCCCGCGAGTGACGAAGCGCGTCCCGTCTCAGCTCGTCGGAGTCGTCGCGGCAACGCTTGCCACGGTGGCCCTCGGGCTCGATACCGCCGTCATCGGCACGATCCCGCGCTCACTCCCGCTGCCGAGCCTCCCGGAGATCCCCTCCGACCTCCGCCTCGGCCCCATCGTGGGCTCGACGTTCGTCGTCTTCGCGCTGGCCTCACTCGAGACCCTCCTTTCCTCCTCGGCCGTCGACCGCCAAGCCTCGGACCAGAAGAGGAGCGATCCGGATCAGGAGCTCATCGGGCAGGGGCTCGGCAACATCGCGAGCGCCCTGTTCGGCGGAATTCCGGTGACCGGCGTCATCGCGCGGTCCGGAGCGAACATCCAGGCCGGCGCCAAGACGCGTCGCTCGGGCATCATCCACGCGATCGCGCTCATCCTCGCGGTCTTCGCGCTCGCGCCGCTGATCGAGCGCATCCCCGTCGCCGCCCTCGCGGGCGTCCTCTTCTCCGTCGCCATCCGGATGCTCAACCCGGCGACGTTCATGCACCTCTGGAAGCACTCGCGCTCGGACGGCATCGTCTACGCCGTCACGTTCGTCACGATCGTCTTCGTCGACCTTCTCGAAGGCGTGCAGTGGGGTGTCGTCGCCGCCCTCGCGATCGCGGCGATCCGGCTCGGGCGCCCCCGCATGGCGTTCCGCGCCGTCCCCCTCCGCGACCACCATCACTTCGCCTTCGAGGGTCCGCTCACGTTCCTCTCGTCGCTCGACCTCGACGGGGTCCGCCGTGAGCTCGGATCGCTCGAGCCGGGTCAGTGCGTCGTTTTCGATGCTCGCGACGTCACCACGATGGACGCTTCGGGTGTCGAGATCCTGGCCGGCCTCGTTGCCGATGCCCGCGGGCGCAAGCTGACTCCGATCGTGCTCGGCGTTCCGGGCGCCGAACGAGCGCAGGTCGCCGCCGCGATCACCAATGCCGAGTCGGTCATGGTCGACGACGAGCGCGGTCTCAGCGAGAAGCTCGGCGCGGGCGTCGCGATCGTCGATGCCCGACTGCGAGCAGGTGTCGAGCGCTTCCGCGCGACTGCACGTCCGCGCTACACGAACCTCTTCCAGCAGCTCGCCGAGGGCCAGGCACCTCACACGCTGTTCATCACGTGCTCGGATAGCCGCATCAATCCGAACCTGATCACGTCGATGGAGCCGGGCGAGCTCTTCATCGTGCGCGATGTCGGCAACCTGGTCGCTCCGGCGTCGGACATGCTTGCATCGCCGGCAGGCGCGGCGATCGACTACGCGGTCGGCATCCTCGGCGTGCAGAAGATCGTCGTGTGCGGCCACTCTGGCTGCGGCGCGGTGAAGGCGCTGCTCTCGGACGATCCGCTCCCGGCCGGGCTCAAGAACCTGCACGCGTGGCTCGAGACGACCGAAGCGCGCCAGCGACTCCGCAACCTGCCCGGTTCGCTTCACCCGGACGAGGTCGCGAAGATCAACGCGCTCGCGCAGCTCGATCGGCTCCGGAGCTATCCGGTCGTCGCCGAGAAGCTCGCGGCTGGCGAGCTCTCGCTCACGGCGTGGTACTTCGACCTGAAGAGCGGCGAGCTGGAGGAGTGGTCGACCGCGCTCCAGCGGTACGTGCCGGTCGGTACGGCGGAGGAACGCGCGTCGGCAAAGCGGCTCGTCGCGCACGAGGGCCTGCACGACCACGCTGCAGCGCAGTGAAAGCGTCCACGCGACCGCCGCGATTGTTCGGCAAGCCGAACGGTTCGGCCAGAGAGGGGCGCTAATCGGGGTACTCCGTGTACCCTATCAACGAGGTAGCGGGTGCTTCGAGGTGGAGGCTGCTTGGCGGCTTCCACCTCGGTGGCCCTCCGCCACCTCGGTCATGCCCCTCGAGCAACGTCCAACCAAGCCATCCGTTCGCCCGCCGAGGCGGGAGACGACGGGAGCTGCGCGACGAAACCGCCGAAAGCTCTTGGCGCTCGAGTCCGTGCAGGTCGCGCTCGGGATCGGGATCCTCGTCCTCGTGGCGCTCCGGGCAATCGTGACGATCGAGGACGATGCCGTCGCGTCCGCGCTCACGATTGGCGGCATGTTCGTGATGGTGCTGGTCGTCGTTGCGCTGCGCGTCCGGCTCGGACGAGAGACGCTCCGCCGCGAAGTGAAGGCACTCGAAGACCGCCGCGATCTCGAGGACCGCGAGGCGAGTGACCGCGCCGCGCCGGACTCGGGGCCTCGCCTCCGCGCTGCCGCTCGCCGCTCGATGGACACGCGCGGCCGAAACGGCATCTCCTCCGGGTAGAGCGTGACCCGAGGCTCGAGGTACGTGTCGCGAGGTCGGTTGCGCCGAGCGCGTTCCCCGACGCTGCCCATTCGGAGACCGGCACCGCGGAGCGCAGCGATTCCAGCCGCCGAACGAGCGCAGGAGCTCACGGCACCACGTTGCAGACGCTCTCGATGCTGATGTCGGCTGGCGCGGCGCCGCCGACGAATCGGATGCTGCCGTAAGCGCAGGAGCGCGGTTGCCCCGGCATGACACACCAGCCGCTCGCGCAGCCTTCGCAAGAGTCGGTTGGGTTGCTGCACCGCCTCGCGTCTTCGCCGGTCAGCTGCGTCACGTCGCAAGCGATCCCCGGCCAATCGTGATCGTCCCAAACCCCGGGGCGCTCGCACGGCCACACGCCGGATGCGCGGCCGTGAGGGATGTCCGTGTATTCGAGCGTAAAGGCGCGAATCCGGCACTCGGCGGAGCCATCGGCCCGCCGCGCGATCGTTCGATCGACGCAGCGCCGATCCGTCGAACCGACGTCGAACGGGAAGAGCGGGCCGTAGATCCCACGGTTGGCAGCCGCCCAGGCGGCGAGCCCCGACTTCCGATCATCCGAAGGCGCGAGGAAGATCATGAGGCGGAAGCCCTCCTGCGATGATGTGGCCTCGGGGAACGATGGCTCGGACGCCTCGTGGACGGTCGGATCTTCGCGCGCTGTCGCGAGGACGACGAGCTTCAACCTGTTCTCACGGAACGGCACGGCAGCGAGAGCGCGCTGAAGCGTCTCCAGCGCGTTCGTTGCATCGGGCGCCGTGGACGGAGCCTCGATGGCGTCCGTCACGGCTTCGGCGAAGGTAGCCGCCCCGGATGGGGTCGCCTTCCCTTCGCCCCAGGCGAGCCGCACGTCGTCGAGCGGAGAGCGGACGTGATGCTCGCCGACTTTCACGACGAACGCGCGCATGTCGACGGGCGACCATCGGCCTCCGGGCGCGCGTTGGAGCTCGCGGATCTCTTCCGTGAATGCCCGAGACAGCTTTTCGCGCAGCTCGAGGGATGCGGGCGCCCCGTCGACCACGAACAGGAGGTCCGTCGGAGGAGCATCGCGGAAGAGCCACGCAGACCTGCTCTGCATGACCTGCCCCTCGGTCACGGTGATGGACGGCTCCTCGGCGCAACCACCGAGCGCCAGGACGAGCATGGAGACGAGCACGACCACGCGAGACACCCCCACGCGGGCGCCGCTCTGCACGTCCCAAGCCATCGTCGCGCGGATCACGAAGCGCCGCTCCGGAAGCGAGAATGCGCGGAGATCGCTTCGCCGCCGATGACAACGACGGTGGCAACCCCCTCTGCACGCGTCAACCGGGTTGCCGGCCGCCCACGGCTGCGGCTCGTTGGGGCGCGAGCCCCGAGCTGAGCGCTACGGGCCGCGGGGCGTCTCGTCCGCGTTCGTGATCGCCTCGCCGGCAGGTCCGAAACGGCCGGCGAGGATACGGCCGCCGCCCTCGGCGACGTAGGCACCGTCACGCAGAAGCGGCCTGCCCTCGGCCTCGAGCCAGAAGTCTCCCGACCAGCCTTGGCCGTCGACGTTCATCGCGCTCACGCGGAGCATCGCCTCTCCGCGAGTGCCCTTCGCCCGCGTGTAGAGCGTCACGTAGTCCTTGCCCGTGAGGGCCGCGAGCGGGCTCCGCCGGAGCGTGCGCGTCGTCACGAGCGAGACCTTCACTGGGCCTCCGAGCGAACGGGCGACCTCGGGGCTCTCCTCGACGAGGCGTACGGTCGTCGCGATGGGCGGTGCCGAGACCGTGTAGCCGTAGTTGCCGAGACAGCCGCCGGCAAGAAGGCCAAACAGCCCGAGGAGGACGGGCCAGGCGGTGATCCGTCGGGCGCGGGGGCCAGGTTGCATCGATGACTCCGGGTGCATGGCAACGTCAGCGGGTCAGGGCGGGTCGAAGCTTGCTCGAGAGCGCCGCGAGCGGGAGAGGCGCAAAACCGAGACGAACCGCAAACCGCACCGAGCACCGAGCCCGCGGGGTGCGTCGGTTCGGGACATGGCTCCTTCCCATGTCCGCTCCCTGCACGTGCGCGAGCTCGATGCGGTCGATGATCAGTAGAGACAGCTGTTCTGCGAGTCCCAGACGTTGTTGGTCTCGATGCGCTCGGAGACCGAGGCCTTCGCGTCGGCGCGGACGCGCAGGTAGCGTTTGCCCGAGGTCGGTGAGAACGAGAGGGTGAGCGGCACGGACTCCCCCTTGGCGACCGCCACGCCCCAGGTCTCGGCAGACGCGAGCACCGCGTTGTTGGAGCACGAGACGACCTCGACGCGCGCGATCGACTTGCCGGCATCGACGAACGGGTCGACGTTCGCGAGCTCGAACGACGCCGAGGACGCGCCCTGGAACGTGGCCTTCTTGATGACGAGATCGGGCCGCGTGAAGAAGCTCGACGTACAGCTGTACGCCTGACCGGGCTTGCCCTGCCCGCGAATCTCCGCGTTCACCGGGAGGTCGGCGGCGAGCTTGATCGTGCCGCCGTCGCGGTCGCTCGAGCTCCACGAGACCGAGTAGCCCTTCGGGATCGTGGCGCCCGTCGTGTTCTTCAAAATGGGCGTCTTGGCGACGTCCTGCTGGGAACCTGGGTTCGAGCAGGCGAGCTTGATCTCGGTCCCCACCCCAGCGAACGCTCCGGGGGTGATGCGGATCTGCGCGTTCGCCTCACGCGATGCGCCTCCGAGCAGCGCGACGAGCGCCGCCCCCACGAACACCGAACACCCCGCCTTGACCGTGCTCTTACGACTCGACATGGCTGAACCCTTTTCCTTTCGTCTCGATTCTTCGTGCGCCCCGCTCGATTGCGTGCGCGCCGAGACTCAGTGCACGACCTCTGCCAGCCGCAGATCCCCGCAAACTGCCGACAATACGCGCTCCCGAACACCCGCGACGCCGCGCGCGCACGCTCCGCGCACGTGCACGCACGGTCCGCAATCGACCGCGGTTGCCTCGCCTCCATTTGTTCGGTGCTCACGCGACCGAGTCATGCGCGAGCTGTCACGTCGCGACGCCATCGAAGACCGGGTCGACGATCACGAAGACCGCGCTCGCCCCGCTCCACGGCGCGACCGTGCCGTCACCGACCTCGGCTCGACCGTCCCACCCATCCCCGATCGCCGCGTCTTCCAGAATCGCGAATCCCCCGGCGCCGCTACGAGCTACGGCCTGTAGCCACAGACAGCCTCGATGTCGGCCGCCACGTTGGGCATCTGGACGAGCCCCGCGCCGTGCTGTCGTGCGGCGTAGTCGACCTCGATGGTCGGATTCTCCCGAGCATCCTGCGGCGAGAGCGCCACGCAATACGCCCCCGGCTCCTCCGGGAGACGCGCGCGATGGTCGAAGCATGCTTGCGAAGAGCCTGCGTCCACTTCGTGCCCGTCCCCATCGAGCACGTGGAAGTCGAGCCCACGAATCGCGCCGCTGAAGCCGACCTCCCCATCCCCCTTCGTGAAGTCACGCGGCGTGTCGAGCTCGCGTTGCTCCACGCGAACACGGACCGCAACCACCCTGGTCCGAGCTCCGAAGGTGAACGTCGTTGAGCTCCGATGCTCGAGGATGGGTGCGTCGCGACAGGCCCTCGAGACCGCGATCGGGACGGCTGGCCGACTAAGCTCTCCGCCAGTCCCCCTCGCCTCGGGGCGACGCGGAGGCGTACACGCGACGAGCACGAGAACGCCGAGAAGCGCGACCCACCGCATGCGCTTCGGACGAGGCTCGAGCTGGGGGTATTCACTTGGTGCCCCCTCCCCGCGCGGCTTGCGCCGCGCGGCCTCCCCCTTATCCGTGCTCGGCCCTTCGGGCCTGCGCGCGGATGGGGGAGGACGCTTCGGCTCAGAACTGCGCTCGTGCTCCTCGGCCGAACGACGCACGCGCCTCGCGCCTACTCGCAGTCGGCCAAAGCGCGGGTTGTCGAGTGCGCCGTTCGTTCACCGCGTGCCTTCGTGCCTGGGGCTCGCGCGTCGCGACGTGCACCACCCGCCGGCGCATCCGCGCGCCGAGCCCTCGAATCCCCCACGGTCACGTGACCGGCGCATGGCCGTCTCCGGGAGAGTCGCTCGCGGTTCATCGACGCAGCTGCCGCGGCACGACGCGCAGCGACGGAAGTGCTGGAGAGCCGGTTGTCAGCGCGCGCAACGGAATCCGAGGTCCGCGCTCCTCTCCCCGCCGAAACTCGTCGAACCGCGCGAACGAAACGCCCCTCCCGTCGCGGGATCACGAACGATGACCCGATCGAACTCGATGCAGTCATCCTCCATGCACGTCGGCGACCGAGTCCATTCCCACACGCCGCTCGTCACGACATCGCGCCCGGCAACGTCGACGCGTTTCGTCTCCGCATCAAAAACGAGTACCTCCTCTGCTCGAGGCAGCTCGACAGTATCGCGTGGCGGATGGAAACGCAGCGCCGAGAACCACTCTTGCTCCGTCGGCAAGCGTTTGCCCGCCCACGCGCAATAGTGCGCGGCGTCGATCCACCGCACGCAGTTCATGGGAAATGCGCGTCGGTTCGACTCGAGCGCATTGCAGGCGGCCGCTCGACGATACTCGCCGCGATGGACAACCATGCCGTCGCCCGGAGCGAAGCTGTCACAACGTCGCGCGCGGACGCAGGCGTCGTACTCCTCGACGGTGACGACGTGCGGGTCGACCATCGTCGCCGGCGGCAGTGGCTTCGCGGAATCCGGCTCGTCGCCGTCGAGCGCGTCGATGCGACGAGCGACAAGCCTTCCAGCATCGGGCCACACGGGGTCGAACTCGGCTTCGATCGCGACGAGCGCACCGTTGCACGCCCTCGTCGCGCCCCGCTCGTCGATCGCTTCGTCGAGCTTCACCCAAAGCCGAACAAACCGTCCCTTCGCGCCTACCGGGACAAGCGAGTGGTTCTCGTACTCCAGGCTGAGTCTGCCGACCATGCGCACCGTCCGTCCCTCGAAAGCGACGGGATCATCCACGAGCTCGCGCCATCCGACCCGGCGTACCCCCGGGGTCCGCTGACCGAGGTGACACATGGCGCGATCGTCGACGATGCCCGACACCTTCGGCCTGGAGCACGCGACGGCCCCAACGAGCGCAAAGCCAACGAACGCAGCGCGGCGGCCCACGATGGAACTCTAACTCAACGTGTCGGCCCACGGGCGTCGAGGCATGCAGCACTGGCCGGCGCGCCCACGCGCCGAGCTTCGTGGCGCGCACGTTCCGCGCCGCCAAGACGGCCACGCGCGCTCGATCTCTCAAACCACCTACAGTCACGTCACGGCGCATTGCCGTCGCCAGACGACGCTCGCAACCGACAAGATCAGTCACCGCTCAGCGAAGCCGAGCGGTGACGCTCTTGAAGCGATCACTCCTCGTCGACGGCCGCCAGCGAGGGCGACGGCTGTGGGATCGGCGGGGTCGCGCGAACGGTCATGCGCTCACCGGCCTGCGCATCGGTACGCCGCGCGTCACTGCGCACACGGTCCGAGCACGCCGTCGGGGCTGCGAACCGGGTCACACCGCTGGGGGTCCGGTGAAGGTCTGAACCAGCTCGCCGTGATGCATGAGATTGAAATCCGGGTCCACCAGCGCAAGAAACTCGGTGAACGCGGGTGCTTTCGCGAAGTCCTCCATGCCGCGGATCGCCTCGGCCATGCTGTTCCACTCGACGACGTCGATCCAGACGTCTTGCTTGACGTCGTGGTACGTGCGCCTCTCCTTGAATCCGGGCGCCGTTCTCAAGAAGTCGTTGAGCGTCTCCATCATGCGCCTGGCAGCTTCGTGGCTGACGTCCTTGCGAAAGCGATAGATCGGGATCTCGTACGCCATGGTTCTCCTCATTGGTATCGGGCCACGAGCGTGGGAGACGCTCGCTCCGTCCCGGCAGATATGACACTGTCCTCCTGACAGAAGCCGTCAGGAGCCGGCACGAGGACGCGAGCTCGACGATGCGTGTGACGAGGTTGTTCAAGGTGCTGGACCGTCTGCGCGGCCTTCGCCGCCCGCGGACTGCCGAGGCGCTGGCGGAGGATCTCGGCGTCTCGGTGCGCACGGTCTATCGCGACATCGCCACGCTCCAGTCGATCGGTGCGCCGATCGAGGGTCAAGCCGGCATCGGGTACATGCTCCGCAGAGGGTTCTTCCTCCCCCCGCTCTCGTTCGACCCGGACGAGCTCGAGTCTTTGATCCTGGGCACGCGCATCGTGGCCGCGCGCGGCGATCCCGAGCTGGCCGCCGCCGCGAGACGTGCCTCGGCGAAGATCGCTCACGTCCTCGGCAGCACGGGGAGGTCGACACGTCTCCCGCTCCACGCTGCTCCACTGTCGCGCGCGACGAACGCCGACGAGACCCGTGCGCTGCGCCTCGTGCGTCACGCCATCCGCAGCCGCGAGATCCTCCACGTGGTCTATCGCGATTCGAAGGAGCGCACGACCGAGCGGCACCTCCGACCGGTCGGGCTGACGGCCTTCGACGTGGTGTGGTTGGTAACCGCCTGGTGCGAGTCGCGCGAGGACTTTCGCAGCTTCCGCCTCGACCGCTTCGTATCTTTGCGAGCGACCGGCCAGCGGTTCCGCGACGAACCCGGCAAGCTCTTCGAGGACTTCCTGGCGCGCATGAACACGACGCTCTGAAGGGGCCCTCCCCGCGCGGCTTGTTGCCCCTCCCCGCGCGGCTTCGCCGCGCGGCCTCCCCCTTATCCGTGCTCGGCCCTTCGGGCCTGCGCGCGGATGGGGGAGGACGCCTTGGGTCAGCGGCCACGCTCTCGTCCTTTTCCACGGTGCGAGTACGATGACCTCCCAATGGGGGCACATCACTGGTCACTGGTCATCGCGCTCGGGGCGCTCGCGTGTACGGCATCGACGACCGCCGATCCGCCGACGGCGAGCACGCACGCGGCGGAGCGTTCACCAGCAGTTGAGGAAATCCTCCGCCGCATGAGCGAACGTTATGCGAGCGCAAAGACCTACCGCGACGACGGCACCCTCCACAGCAAGATTGGCGATGCTCGTTCCGTAACGCGAGTTCGCACGCTGTGGATCGCCCCCGACCAACTCGCGTTCGAGGCGCTGCGCGAACACGACCGATACTTCGATCCAACCCGCATTCTCATCACGAGCCGAGGTGACTCGACGCGCACGCTCTTCCTCGGGCGAATTCGCGAAGAGCCTTCGCTCGACGATGCCCTCTACGCGATGCAGGGCGTCTCGCAGGGAACGACCGGGCTCGCGCCGCGCTGGCTGCTCGAACGCGGATGCCGCCTGTCCGCGAGGTACGTCCTCGATGGACAAGAGCCGTGCGGGAGTTCGATCTGCTTCAAGCTCGTCGGAGATCTCCGCGGCTACACCGTGACGCTCGACATCGACACGACGACCTTTGCGCTCCGTCGGTATCGGTCGCGAGGGACGCTCCAGCTCGACGAAGCCAACGCACGGAAGCGCATCGAAGCCATGCCATCCAGCCTCCGTGCTGGACGCACGGACGACGCCTTGCTGGAGTCGCTCACCAAGCCCGTCGACGTCGAGGACGACCTCGTGATCGCCCCGGTGTTCGACGCTCCGATCACGCCCGCCGACCTCGACCAGCTTGCCCCCTGACGGGTTGCCTACTCGCCCATCAGGACGCCTAGGGACCGGCGCGTCCGCGCGCCGAGCTTCGTGGCGCGCACGTTCCGCGCCGCGCGCGGTGCGCGTCATCGCCAAACCTCCCTCGTCCACGAGCGCGCGCGTCACGGAACCTGCGCGAAGGGACTTCGCTCGGCGCGCGAACGCGCCGGCCTCGTGGAGCTATTCATGTTCGCTCGGTCCCTCGTTTCTCCTCACCAGGCGCAGCTTCTCGAGGAGCGCGCTCACCGCATGCGCTGCACTCCAACACGCTCCGAGGAGTGGCTCTGGCGCCGCCTCGCCGGCTCAAAGACCGGCTTCGCCTTCCGCAGGCAACTCGTCATCGGTCCCCACATCACCGACTTCGCCTGCACAAAGGTCCGCCTCGTCGTCGAAGTCGACGGCGCCTATCACGAGGACCGAGCCCGCCCCGATGCGCGCCGTGACCGGAAGCTCGCAGACCTAGGCTGGTCCGTCCTCCGCGTCCCCGACCGCCTCGTCTTCGACGATCTCGATGCCGTCGTCGCCAAAGCCTCGGCGCTCCGCCGTTGAGACCGAACACGAGCGAGCTCAAATCGACGAGGCGGCGTCGGGGAGTCGGTCCCTCGCACCCGCACAAGGAGCGGACGACAACCTCGTAAGTCGGAAGACGCCGGCAAGCGACGGCCACGCGCGCTCGATGCCTCAACCCCCACCGTCACGTCACGGCGCGTTGCCGTCGCCGGAACAAACTCGCAGTCGGCAAGACCGCGACGCGGGTGCGAGGGGCCGGCTCCCCGGCGACGCCGGTGTAACAGCAGCGGAGAGACGTGAACGAAGATGAGGGAGGAGGCAGGAGGGCGCGGAGAGAGGCGGAGAGAAGAGAGCGGAAAGAGCAGAGGCGGAGAGAAGAGAGCAGAGAGAGCAGAGAGCAGAGAGCAGAGAGCAGAGAGCAGAGAGCAGAGAGCAGAGAGCAGAGAG
>ERZ778025.400-NODE-400-length-93220-cov-14.291215_pt1 | contig 93220 bp, 81 predicted proteins | sample MGYA00375755_ERZ778025 | MGnify/ENA primary metagenome ERZ778025 (study PRJEB29350, sample SAMN05389825) | bioreactor metagenome | isolation source: Thiocyanate bioreactor | place: South Africa: University of Cape Town | collected 2014-03-17 ... | reverse complement strand
CGAGCTGCGTGCAGTCGTTTCCGCATTGCGTAAAGCCGGGAGGACAACCACACGCGCCGTTCCAGCAGACTTCTCCCTCCTTGCAGGCATTACCGCACCCACCGCAGTTCGCCGGCTCCATCAGTAATGCCTCGCAGCCGTCCTCGAGCTGCCCATTGCAGTCGCCAAGGATAGCGGGGCACTGCAGGTAACACTCGCCGTCCATGCAAGAAAAATCCCCGTTGCCTCCGTTCGGCGAGAATCCCCCATCGGGATCAAAGCACTTCTTGCCGCACGCTCCACAATTATTCACATCCGTTTTGAGATTCGTATTGCAGAGGCCGGGCTTGTCGAGACAGGTAGCGTACGGAGCCGGGCAGTCGTACGAAATGCACATTGGGACGACCGGCTCCGTCTGAGCGTCCACTTCGACGAAGGCTGGAGCTGAGATGGGTGTTCCGCCATCTTCGACGGCGATCGGCTTGTCGGTGACCGCACACCCACCGGCAGCCATGACCGCGAACGCCAGGAGAGTCGCGCCGGTCGCGAACGATGCCGCGGCGAGCCTTGCGAGATTGCTCATTCTACCCTCCCCATCAGATCCGATGCCCTCTCCGCCTGAGGGGACCCGGGTGCTCGCCCCGCGAGCGATCGCGCCACGGCCTCGGCGTCGCTGCGCCGACCGAGCCGAAGCAGCGCGTCGACACGCAGCACGTCACGCTCGAGCGCGAGTTGTCCGCGGGGGAAGTCGCGCGCGTGCGCATCGAGCAGACTCAGCGCGCTCGTCGGGTCGCTCGCGAGACGAACGCGAGCGCCGTCGACGAGCCGAAGCTCCAAGGTCAGAGCATCGACCACCGGCGGCGCACGCCGCACGGCAGGAGTCGTGGCCGACGGGAGATCGCCGACCGACCGCACCGGCACCGATTCACGCCGAATGTCGTCACCCGCCTTAGACTCGATGGGCCCGCGCGCAGCCTCGGCCACCGGCGGCGCGAGGGATGTCGCTCCTGACACATCGACGGGCGCCGGCGCATCGGTTCCCTTCGTGAACGCCCGGTCGGACATCGAGCTCCAGGCGATGACGCCAATGGCTGCGCCGACGATGACACCGCCGACGATCTTCGCCACGAGCGACCGTCCGCTCGCCGAAGGCGCCGGGCTCGCGTCGGCCATCTCGACTTGAAGACGCTGAGCGACGCGCGCGTACGCGTCCTCATCGAGCCCTCGAGGGAGAGCGGCGCCCTCGAGCAGGCGCGCCGCCGGAGGGGCGTCCGCCGCGCGTGACCAGGGGACGAGTGGTTTCATGGGGCCTTTCTATTCGGCACGAGCGCAAGCTTTTCGGCGATGCGCTCGAAGTCTTGCCGAGCGGCATGGACGCGGGAGTGGACCGTGCCGATCGGGATTTCGAGGATGGCGGCGATTTCCGCGGGGGTCTTTCCCTCGATCTCGAACATGACGAAGACGACTCGTTTGGGATCGGAGATTCGGGACAGCACGAGCTCGAGGCGCGCACGCCTCTCGCGCGCCTCCGCCGCTTCTTCCGGGCTCGTCCGTTCGCTCGCGAGCTCGGGGAACTCGGAATCGGCAGTCGCGAGCTCATGCTTTCGAAGGACGTGGCGCCGGTAGTTCGCCACGACGCGCCGGCAGATCGAGAACAGCCAGCTCCGGAGGGAGCCCTCACCCGAGTAGGTGTCGATCTTTCGGTACACGACGACGAAGACCTCTTGGAGGAGGTCCTCGAGATCGCGGTCTCGCACCCCGAGACGCGCGAGCGAGCTCACGACGAAGGGGGCGTGCGCCTTGTAGAGGCGAGCGACGTCGAGCGTCCTTGCCGGCATCCTGCTTGACACGCCCAACGTCGTGACGCTCACCTACTAGCAGTGTTCGGAGCGCGCTCTCCGCTTCGAAAAATCGTCGTCGATGAAGACTTCCCGCTATGGAGAGGGTCTGTTTCGCATCGTTCGTTGGACGACAGCAGCCTTCGCAGCGGCGATCCTCGCGACGGCCAGCCCCGTCGCAGGCCAAGAAGCGAGCCCCCACCAGCTCCGGTGGGAACGTGGCGGAGAGCTCTGCCGTGAGGGTGAACCGCGCCTACGAAGGTACGTGGTCACGCGCCTCGGCTTCGATCCGTTCGGCGCCGGCCCACCGAAGGCAGGTGCCAGCAACGTGCGCACCATCCTCGTGGACCTCTCCGTGCAGGGAGGCGGCTACCGCCTGACGCTCGTGTTTCACGATGACGCCGGCAACGTGCGCTCGACGCGGACGCTGGAGAGCGCCTCCCGCGATTGTCGCGTCGTCCTCGAGGCGGCGTCGCTCGCCGTCGCGCTCGGGATCCAAAGCTCGCTCGAGCAAACGGCGAGGCGCCCCATCGACACCGGCCCCGACGCCCCCGCCATCGATCGCGATGCGGAGACGATCGTCCCGCCGACGCCGACGCCGATATCGACGACGAACCCCACGAGACGGCCCGTCGTCGTCCCCTCACCTCCGCTACCACCTCCGCTCGCGGCTCGCCTCGAGGTGGCATTCGGCGTCGCCGCCGGGACGCTTCCCAGGCTCGCCCCAGGACTCGCAATCGGAGGCCTCATCGAGATCCGTAAAGGGATCTGGGCCTCGGCGAGGATGCTGCACGTCCCCGGGGTCTTGGCGGACGATTCGCGCTTCGCAATGAGCCTCAGCACGGCGCGCTTCGGCGTTTGCCTCGATCCGTGGAGAGTACGTCGGTTCGATCTGTTGAGCTGCGCGCACGCTGGCGTCGGTCTGATCTCGACCGTCGTCTCCGAGCTCACGCCCGTAGATCGAACTCCCGCATTTTTCGGCGGCGGCGGCCTCGGCCAGTGGATCTACTATCGACCGACCCGCGGCCTGGCACTCTTCGCCGGACAAGAGGTCACGCTTCCCTTCGATCGCTATCGCCTCTTCGTCGAAGGTTCGGATCGCACCGTGTTCACCGTCGCGCCGATAACGGCGTACACCTTCTTCGGGATCGCGCTCACGACCGATCCTCAATGACCTCGCCAACCGCGTCCCGAGCAGGTCGCGAGCGCGTCTGGCAAGGAGGCGGCCTGACCAGGAAGCGCCTTCTTGCCCCGACGGCTCCCCTTCGTTTGGCGATACGCTCGCTCGTCGTGAGCGCCGATCGGTCCATTTTCGCTGAGCCTCTGCAAGCGGGGCTCTCGCCCATGGGCGACCAGGAAATCCAACCGTCATCCGGCAGCGAAGACCGCCCAGTGCCGATGTGGACGCAAACGCCCGGCAAAGTTGGCTATGGCGATGCTCACTTGCATTGACCTCCGATTCACGCCCGCCCGTTGGGCGAGCGGGCGTGAATCTCCGGTCAAAGCCTGCTCGTGTGAGCTGACCGCTTCGACCTTTCAGGATCGGCGCAACTGAGTTGCGCCTTAATTCGCGCATCCGAACCGGGCCCGTCGGCATCAACTCGTACACACGAGAACAAGGCGATCGTGATGCGACGCGCAATAGTCTGCATCAATGACCCCTCGCATATTGCTCTGGGCTGCATCTCGCACGCGCCAGTGATAAGGACTGCGCCGATTGAGCAGCGAATCACACAGCCATCGGGTGAAAGCGGCGAAGGAGCTTGCTTGGGACGATGAAGCCCTGCACGCGCTGCTACTGGATCGCAGCGAAGAAGTGGTTCTGACGATTTTGCGGCGGCCCGATTTTCCTCCGGCGCTCTATGCAAAACTCCCGGACCTGCCCCCGCCCGCCGTTCGCTTGTTCTTGGCCAAAGTCGAGCCACTCGAGGAGGCGCGCCTTCTGCGCTTGTCGAGAGATCTACTCGCGGATGTCCGAAAACGGATGGCACAGCGCCGCACGTTGAGTGCCGAGCACTTCGACATGCTCGCCAATGACAGTGAAGTCCTAGTGAAGCGAGAGCTCGCGCAACGAGACGATTGCCCTGCATCGTGGTTGCAGAAATGGAGCCTCGACCCGAGCGAATGGCTGCGCAGGGCGGCGTTGGCGAATCATCGCGTCACCTCGGAGGTTCTCGCTAAAGCGAGTGTCCTCGCCGACAACCATCGCGAGATTGCCGAACACCTGCTCACGCCCACGGAGATTCTCACCCGCTTGGCTGACTCCCAGGACGTCTTCGTTCGTGGCGCAGTTGCCAAGAATCCGAACACGCCAGAAAACGTGCTGTCTCAGCTGGCGCGCGACGCCGATTCGTTTCCTCGTTTGAACGTCGCCAGCAACAAGGTCTGTCCACTGTCACTGCTTCGCGAGCTCGAAAACGATCCGGACTTCGTCGTGCGTCGCCATGTCGTGTGACGCAGCGATTGTCCGCTCGAGATCTTGAAGCGACGCGCCAGCGACGACAGTCCACACGTTCGCTACGCGGTTGCCGATCATCCGCAAACGACGACGACGTTGCTCTCGGCGTTAGCCGGCGACGGCCAGAGCTTCGTGGCTGCGCGAGCGAAAGAGAGACTCTGAAGGCTACGGCGCCCTCGTCGATTCATCTCACCGCGGCAATCGCCTTCCACTGCGGCCACGTTTCGCGGTGGTGATGTTCGGGCGAACAGGAAACGCAAAGCCGTCGCGGCGATCAAGACCGATCGGATCGGGAGTGAACCTAGCGCTCGATCCACGAATTTCAGCCAGGACTGAGCCACCGACCTCGTTGACCACCACCAACAGCACACGTCCCGAGCGAGGCAGCATGACGCCCGCCGTCGTCGTTTGCCCCTGCGTGTGACCACACAGTCACGCGCGTCTCGGACTGCCGCACTCGATGGCCGCGCCCGGCTCGCATTTCTCGACACGAGGCGCTGGATCGCGCGTTGCTTCGGCACGCCATGATGACGAAAAACCTCTCTCTCGCACGCGTCGTTCGTTTCGCCCTCTCGACCTGCATCGGCGCGTGTACCGCCATTGCATCGAGCACTGCGCATGCGCAAGAGAGCGGCGATAGCGCCGCGATGGCGGCGAATCGCGGATTGAAGATCGGCTTGGGCCCCACCATCCTCATGCCGATGCGGGACGACGGACCGTTCGGCGGTGGTCTCACGCTCGACGGACGTTACGGGTTCAAGGCAGGCCCGACGGTCCTCGCGCCCGGCGGTCGTCTCGCCGGTTACGTGATCTCGAGCCGCTTCATCGGGGTCGGGATGCCCACCTTCCGGATAACGATTCCGGTAGGGCCTCTCGCTCCCTACGTCGTTGGAGGCATCGGCGCGGGCTTGATCACGAACCGGAGCGAGTCAGGTCTCGCACTGCTTGGTGGTGGTGGACTGATGCTTCACTTCGGCCGCGTCTTTGCCATCGGTGCCGAAGCGACCTACCAGACCATCAGCGGAACGGAGTTCAGGAGCATCGCGATCGGCCCTGCGCTCTCGTTCGGAAGCTGACGCTCACGCGATGCGACGATCGAAGCTCGCGTGTGTTCGCGACCGGGTGATCGGGGCACGATCGGCGATCTAACGGTCGCGGTTGTGCGAACCGGGCGCGAAGGATGAGCGCCTCGTTGGATCGGAGGGAAGCTCACGCGAAACGCGGGCCGGGAGGATCGCCCCATGCAGCGCGGGAAGCATGCCCGAAGTGCTCACCAAACATCCCGACGTCGTGCTCGAGGTCCTGAAGGCCGAGGGCGCGCAATGTGGTGTCGGCCTTCGCCCGAAGATCCTGAAAGACTGCCCACAGGACAAGCTCTGCGTGCTCAAGGGCGGAGAGCTGTGCGTCTACGGCCCGACGGAGCTCGGGCTCATGACCCAGCTCACCCGCGAGGAGGTCTGTGGCGCCGTGCCCACTCCGCGCGCGGAGGGCTCGTTCCCCCATCCTGCGGTCGGGATCGGTCTCGCCGTCGCCGCGGTCGCCACCGTCACCGCCGCTGCCACGCGAGCGCGTCGACGTCGTGGGAGAGCAACCTGAGCTAGCTGTGGTTTGGCGTGCTCGGTTGCATCGACCGGCGACTCGCCGTGTTTCTGCAAGTGGATCGGGAGGGCGAACGGCCGCGTCGTGTCAGAGCACGCTGCGTCAACGTTCCGACCTACGGCTGGTGTGCAGATTGCCCGTCGGCCCCCTCGATGGAGGTGAACCGTGAGGCTCGGAGTCGCTGCCTTGTTCTTGCTCTCGATCGTGGGCTGTAGCTCAGAAGCTGAGAGAGAAGCGGTGCCGGCGCCAACGATCAGCGACGCGACCGACGTTCCTGCGGACGATAGGCCCGCGGAGTCGTCCAGTGCCCCTAGCGCGACCGAGAACCGGTCCGAGTCGCCCCCCGCGCCTGAGCGGACGCAGAGCTCGAACGAGGTTCGCAACCGCGTCCTCCGGGATCCTCTCGCAGAGTCTTGCCCGTTCCCAGCATCCGCGTGCACTGGTCCCTGTGTCCCGCTCACCGGAGCCCGCTTCGACGACGCGAACCAGTGCTTCTCATCCGAAGTCGTAGTTGGCTGCCTGCTTGGACGCGGCCAACTCAACTCGGACCTCGTCTGCTTCAAGCGTAGTCAAGACGGCGTCGTCCTAAGCACATCGTCGTCGCTTCGCGAGAAGCTCGGACCTGACTGGGAAGGCTGCTCCCTCGACGAGGAGGATGCCCTCCGAACCGGTGCAGTGTGTCGGTGACCGGATCGTCGGCCTGAAAGCATCGTGAGGGTCGACGCTCGCTCAGCAGAACCGGAAAGCGGTGTCGGGGGCGGGGAGCCCTCGCGCCCGCGCAAGGAGCCAAGGATCATCCTCCCAGGTCGACACCACCTGGCCCGCGCGGGCTCGCGCCGATCAACCCCTCCTCAGTCCGCCGAGGCCTCGCGGGCGCGTGCCGCGCGCGGAAATGAGCTGACACGCGGGCGTGAGGGCTCCCCGCCCCCGGCGCCGCCCCCGCAGGATGCGACCGAACACTGAATGAGAGCGAGGCCGATGCTCTGGAATCGCGAGTTCGCGCCGCCCGTTGCAGCTAGCGCCGGTCGCGCTTCTTCCCGCGCCCGCGCGTTCCGTGGCGGATGATCGTCGGATCGCGCGGCGGGCCCTTGCTCGTCTCGACGAGCTCCTTGATCCGCTTGATCTCCTCGCGGAACGACTTCTTCATCTGCGTGTCGTCGATGTTCAGCAGGATCGCGTCGCGGAGCTCGGGGATCTTCCCTCCCTCCGCCCAGATGGCGTAGCGATCGAACATCTGCTGCGAGAACCGCCTCGCGACGGCCTTCGGGACCGAGCCGAGCGCCTCGACGAGCGCCTTGTGTCCGGGGTAGCGGAACGCCGATCGCGGCGCGTCGTGCGCGAGCATGAACGCAGCGTGGAGCAGGTTGATCGGCTGATAGTAGGCGTCGTGCGGGAACGTCTCGAGCCACGTGGGCTCCGCGAGGGCACGGATGACGGCAGCCGCCTGGAAGTAGCGATCCATCCACGACTCGACGCGGTCGGCGAGATCGGCCTGCATCTTCTGGCCCATCATCGCGAGCGCGAGCGGGACGGCGTCGCGGACGCGGAAGCGCGGATCGTCCGCCTTCTCCTCCAGGAGCACGAGCGCGCGATCGCGGACGGCGTTCTCCTTCGCCACCATCGCCCGGTTGCCGATCGCGAGCACGCCGCAGACGCTGAGGAACTCCTTGCCCGATGCGCCGCGCGCCTCGTCCGGCGGGAGATTCGCCATGGCGTAGACGAGGTCGTCGACCTTCGGGCCGATGCCCGCGCACTCGTGCGCGAACGCGAGCGCGAGGTTCATGTTCACGCGCGGGCCCGGCAGCCCCGATTGGAGCTCGAGCTGGCGGTACAGGTCCGCTGTCTTGCCTGCGATCGCCCGCTCGAGCGCTGTGGTGAGCTCCGCGCTGCGCAACCCCTCGGCCTTCGTCATGCGAGGAGCACGTTTATCACAGGAGATCGATGGGCAGCCCCTGCTGGATTCGAACCAGCGACCGAGTCATTAGAAATAACTTGCTCTATCCAGCTGAGCTAAGGGGCCAGTCGCCGAAGCGGTCGTACCTCGTCGGCTAGTGCAACCATACCGCGTGCCCCCTGACCTGAAAACCCCTGCGCGGATGGCCCCCGTCAGCGGCCGCGACGCTCCGCGCTGCGGAGGAAGGCCTCGAGCATGGCCTCGATCCGGCCCTCGAACGACTCCTCGAGCGCGCGCGACGGCTTCTTTCCGAGGGCGCCGGCGAACGCGCGGTGGCCGAGCGTCCACACCGAGGTGAGGGCGAAGGTGGCCACGAGCAGGAACTCGAGGTCCTCCCGCGGCGCGGTCGAGCGCGCCTCGAGCGAATCGGCGAGGAGCTTCAGGCCTTGCATCCGGTGCGGGAAGAAGTCGTCGGCCGCGACGCGCCCGCTGAGCAGCGCCCAGATCACGAGGCGGAGCGTCGCCGGATCCGAGGCCGCCTTCGCGATCGCGCGGCGATGAGCGTCGAGCATCGTCTTCGCGTCCGCGTCCTTCGTGACGAGGCTCATGACGATCGGGACGAGGTTGTCCCGGAGCTGGTGGAAGCGGCGCTCGAGCGTCGCCTCGACGAGAGCCGAATACGTGCCGAAGTAGTGCGTCACCAGGGCATGGCTGACGCCGGCCTCGCGCGCGACGTCCTTCAGTCCGACCACGTCCGGCAGGTGCGTGGCGAAGACACGCTCGGCGGCCTCGAGGATCAATGCCCGCGCCTCCTCGGGTGATCTCCGGGTGCGCTTCTTGGCGGCGCCGCGCTCGCTTGCAGCGGCCTTCGGACTGGTGGTGCGCGCTCGAGCTCGAGCGATCCGGGGGGCCGCCATCGGCTCGAAGCTACTCTCTGTCGTCACGCACGACAACGCGACGCGGGCCGGTGGCCCAGTCCGCGAGCGCCTTACCGTCCGGAAAGAAACGGCAGCCGCTGGAACAGCCGCTCCGGCGTGTTCTTCACGACGGGCATGATCGCTCGCCAGAAGGACGGCACGTACGCCTCGGGGATCCCGTGGTCCATCGCGCGAACGATCCCGTCGGCGACGCTCCCGGGCTTTCCGAAGAGCATGTGCTTCGCGTGGTCTCGCGTCATCGGCGTGTCGACGGGACCGAGCTTGAGCGTCGTCACCGCGACGCCGGCCGGATAGAGGCGCGTTCGAAGCCCCTGGAGGTAGACGTGGAGCGCGCCCTTCGCGGTGGCGTACGTGTAGTTCCGAGGACGGCCTCGGTCGCCCGCCACCGAGGTGATGACGCCGATGCGGCCCTGGCGCGCCGCCTCCATGTGGTTGGCGAGCGGGATGAGGAGCGCGACGACGCTGAGGAGGTTCGCTCGCAGGGTCGCCTCGGCGTCCTTGAACGAGCGCTCGGTCGCGAGCTGATCACCGAGGTCGCCGTGCGCGATGAGCGCAGTGTCGACGCCGCCACCGAGCGCAGAGAGCGCGCTCTCCACGACCGCCTCGTTCGCATCGAGCACGGCGAAGTCGGCCTGCTGCGTGGTGACCTCGGCCCCTCCGCAGCGCTTCGCGACCTCCTCGAGCTTCTGCGGATTGCGACCGACCAGATGAAGTCGGTCGCCGCGACGGGCATGGATCTGCGCCACCTCGCTCGCGATGGCAGACGTGGCTCCGAGGATGACGACGCGCTTCATGGGGCGGACCATAGCAACACGGGGCGCCCCCGACGATCGGTCAGAAACCGATCTTGCGCATCACGAAGCGCGGCAGGGATCGGATGACCAGCATGACCAGCGCCCAAATCCCGGGCGTGTAGACGAGCGGCTTCCTTCGATCCATCGCGTCCACGACGTCTCGTGCGACCTGGTCGGGCTCACCGGCGAACGGCGGCGGCTTGAGCCCCGCGGTCATGCCGGTCTTCACGAAGCCCGGCTTCACGCAGGTGACCGCGAGACCGGCCGCGTTGAACTTGTGGTCGAGCGCCTCGAGGTAGATCGAGAGGCCAGCCTTGCTGGAGCCGTAGATGGCCACCGGCTTCCGGCCGCGGTCGCCGGCCACCGACGAGAACACGACGAGGTGACCGCCGCCCCGCGCGAGGAGACGCTTCCTCACGTGCTCGCAGAAGACGACCGTGTTGGCGTAGTTCACGGTGACGAGACGGCGCACGAGATCGACGTCCGCCTCGAGGGCGTCCTGCGTCGCGTACATCGCGGCCGTGACGATGACCGCGTCGAACTCGCCGAGGAAGGCGTCGGCAGCGTCGAGCGCTGCCGAGAACCCATCGGGCTTCTCGAGATCACACACCGCGTAGCCGACCTCGGCCCGCTGTGGATGGCGCTCCGTCAGGTCCGCAGCGCTTCGAACCAGGTCATCGGTGTCGAGTCCCATGAGGAACACGGAATCGCCGCGCTCCGCGAGGCGACGCGCAATCGCGCGGCCCATTCCCGTCGTACCGCCAAAGATGATGGCCTTCATGCCGCGTCCCCAAACAAACGAACCGACTGCGCGCTCCTGAACCTTCGCTTCGGATCCCACTTGTCGCGGAGCGCTACGAACTGCGCGAGGCGTGGCTCCATCGCGCGGAAATGCTCTGCGCGCGTGAACCGATCCTTCGTGAGGTAGATGCGGCCTCCCGTTTCGATCACGAACGCGTTGAGGTTGTCGACGATGCGCTGGAGGTCCGGCGAGACCGCCATGTCGACGGCGATCGAGGTCCCTTCGAGCGGGAAGGACAAGACGCCCTGCCCCTGAGGCCCGCAGTCCTTGATCACGCAGAGCGGCGAGGCTCCTCCGAGCTTCGTCAGGAGGAACATGAACTCGCGCACGGCGGCTGCCCCCGCTGCTCGCGGCAGCACGCACTGGTACTGCGTGAAGCCTCGCGGCCCGTAGGCGCGGTTCCAGTGGAGGATGGCGTCGAGCGGATAGAAGAAGGCATCGGGGGTCATGAGCCCCGACCAGCGGTGCGCCATGTGACGCCAGTAGTAAGCCGTGTTGAACAGGCTCGCCGTGACCGGGTTGAGCGCCCAGTTCGGCAGCTCGATCGGGAACGTCCGTTCCTTCGGGTCGGGCGGCGGCAGGGCGGGCGCCTCCTCTGCGGTCGCCCACCGGCCGGCGGTGAGGATCCCGCGTCCCATCGAGCTTCCGCTGGTCAGGCAGTCGATCCAGCCCATCGTCATCGGCCATTGCGGCGCGGTACGGCCGAGGCCGGCGAGGAACTCGTCGAGGTCGCGCACGCGCTCGGTCTCCGCCCGGATCCAGCGGCTCGGGACGCGGTGCATCCGAAACTCGACCCGGAGGATGTGCCCGAGGAGGCCCATGCCGCCGATCATCCCGTAGAACAGATCCGCGTGCTCCTCGGGCGAGCACTCGATGACGCTCTCGTCGGCGAGGCGGACACGAAGCTTCTGGACGTGAGCCCCGAAGCATCCTTCGCGGTGATGGTTCTTCCCGTGCACGTCGCTCGCGACCATCCCGCCGAGCGTCACGAACTTCGTGCCGGGCGTGACCGGCGTGAACCACTGACGCGGAAGGAAGAGCCGGTTCAGCTCGGCAAGGCTCACCCCGGCTTCGCCGACGAGGTGGCCCGTCTGCTCGTCGAAGCTGACGATGCGATTGGCGAGCCGGGTGGCCACGACCCTGTCGGCGGCGTTCGCGGGCAAGGAAGAGTCACCGTACGAGCGCCCGAGGCCGCGGCAGAGCGTGGCGCCGAGCGTGCTTCGCTCGAGATCTTCGGAGAGGACCTCGCGCCCCTTCTCGGGGATGCGGCCCCAGGCGCTGAGCGTCGCGGATGGCGAGGAGGAGGAGGACGCCGGAACGTCAGTGCGGGTATCGGAGACGGAGACGGCCATGGCGCCCGCCTTTCACTTCATGTGCCGGGCGATGAGCGCCTTCGCCTCGTCCGGATGGCGCTTGCACTCGAGGAGCGCCGAGAGGACGAGCGGCGCGACGATCGTCGCGTCGGACTCGATCACGAACATCGGCGTGTCCTCCGTCAGCTTGTCCCAGGTGATCTTCTCGTTCGGCGTCGCGCCCGAGTAGGACCCGTACGACGTCGTCGAGTCCGAGATCTGGCAGAAATACGCCCAGGGCTTCACCGGCTGCTCGAGGTCGTACTTGATCGACGGAACGACGCAGATCGGGAAGTCACCGGCGATGCCGCCGCCGATCTGGAAGAAGCCGACCCCGGCCCCCGCCGAGAGCTCGCGATACTGATCGTAGAAGGCGGCCATGTACTCGATGCCGGACTTCACGATGCTCGCGCTGCATTCACCGTGCTTGACGTGCGAGGCGAAGATGTTGCCGAACGTCGAGTCCTCGTAGCCCGGGACGACGATCGGAAGGTTCGCCTGTGCGGCTGCAAGGAGCCAGCACTCGTCAGCCTGCCCCTGATGGAGATCGGCCGGCACCGTCTGCACGAGCTCGTAGAAGTACTCGTGCCAGAAGCGGCGCTCGCGCTTCTCGGTCGCGCGCTTCCACATCGGTACGACGAACTTCTCGACCGCACGGAACGCCTCGTCCTCCGGGATGCTCGTGTCGGTCACGCGCCGCATCCGCTCGTTCAGGATCCGCGTGTCGTCCTGCTTCGTGAAGTAGCGGTACTCGGGGAAGTCCTTGTAGCCATGGTGGGCGACGAGCCGGAACAAGGACTCTTCGATGTTCGCGCCGGTGACCGAGAGACCGTGGATCAGCCCCGCTCGAATCGCCGGAGCGAGCGTGATCCCGAGCTGCGCGGACGACATCGCTCCCGCCACCGCCCAGAACATCCGGCCGCCGGCCTCGATGTGACGGACGTACGCGAGCAACGCGTCGCGCGTCGAACGGGCGTTGAAATTCTTGAAGTTTCGAAGAACGAGCTCGAGGGTAGGAAGAGCAGCTGTCGACATGGTCGTGGCAATAAGTGGCTGGCGCGCCGACGGGGCGGAGCCCGCGAGACAGTAGCACGACTGCATCGCGCCGTAGCGCAGTGGTGCCGCAGGGCGTCACGATGCTCAGCCGTGCCCCGGGCGCGAGCAGAACCGGTCGTAGAGCTCGAGCATGAGCTTCTCCGTGAGCGCCCGCTTTTCGCAGGGAGGGCTCTCGACGCGGCCTCGGGCCCGCCCCCGCCCCGCCCGTGAGCTCGGCACTCACCGGGATGGCGACAGGCCACTACTGGCAGCCTTGACAGTTATTCGACCGCTCCTATTGTCACTGATGACAACAACAGGAACCGCCCCCCATGACCACGCTCGCCGCGCCTCTCCCGCCCGTCGTCCCGTCCTTCACCGAGCGCGCGCACGCCGCGCTCGGTGCGCTTCGAACCCTCGCGCACGATCACGGGCGCCTCGACCAGATCCTCGTGCTGACGCAAGCATCGCCCCCGTACGCACCCGCGCCGTCGAGCTCCTCCCTCGCCCGCCTGCCGGGACCTCGACAAGCGAGGATCCGCAGCATCGCCTTGGGCTCGAGCGCGCCGCTCAACGCAGGCTCGGTCGCACGCGCCGTGACGCGCTTCGGAGCCACCGACGAAGGCCGGCGCTTCTTCGCCGAACGTCCGCGGATCGATCGCGCCCATGTCGACTTCGACATGCTGCGGAGGCTCCCCGACGGCACCCTCGGGCGCGAATACACCCGCTTCCTCGACGACAACGGGATCACGCCCGATGCGTTCGAGGAGCTGCCGAAGATCGGCGACGAGCGCGCCGCGTGGATCATGCTCCGGATGCGCCAGACGCACGACCTCTGGCACGTCCTCACGGGCTACGCGCCGGACGTGCGCGGCGAGATCCTGCTCCAGGCCTTCACGTACGCGCAGATCCGGGTCCCGAGCGCGCTCGTCATCGCCGCGTTCGGCTCGCTCCGCTGGATGAAGCTCGGACGGCGTCACCTCGCCGACCTCCGTCACGCGTACCGGCGCGGAAAGGCAACGAGCTTCCTTCCGAGGTTCCGATGGGAAGAGCACTGGGCGACGCCGGTGAGCGAGCTTCGGTCGATGCTCGCTTGCCCGGCGTGAGCGTCAGCCGCGGAGCATCTCTTCCCAGTGCATCGGGAGCGTCGCGCGTGGCGCCGCGTCGGCGCGCGTCGACTGCGAGAGGGGCGCGAGCGACGCCTTGTAGAGCGGCGCGTGCGCCATCTCGAAGCCGGCCGCCATCGTGAGCCCGAGCTCGAGCTCGCCGACATTCGGCCAGCGCGCATCCGGCGAGCGGAGCAGCGCCGCGTGGACCGCGCGCGCGATCGAGGGCGGGACCCACGGCGCGGCCTGCTGCACGTTCGGGACATGCGCCTGCCCGACGAGGAACGCCATGAACGATCCCGAGCGCGCGAAGGCCACGTTCCCGGTGAGCGCGTGGAAGAGCACCATCCCGAGGCTGAAGACGTCGGTGCGCGCATCGACGCGCTTGGCGTTCTCCGCTTGCTCGGGCGACATGTAGTGAGGCGTTCCGAGGAGCGCCCCCGACGACGTGAGCGACTCGATCCCCGCGTCCTGGATCTTCGCGAGGCCGAAGTCCGAGACCTTCACGACCAGGAGCCCGTCCTCTTCCTCGAGGAAGAGGTTCGAAGGCTTGATGTCGCGATGGATGATCCCCGCCGCATGCCCGGCCGCGATCCCACGGCATGCCTGGACGACGATCGGGACGGCCACGCTCGGCTCGAGCACCTTCACGCGCGCGAGGAGCTGGCCGAGGTCCTCGCCTCGCATCCGCGGCATCACGAGGTAGGGCGCGCCGCTGGTGTCGTCGACGCCCGCGTCGCTCAGCGAGAGCACGTTCTTGTGGACGAGCCGCGCGGTCGCCTCGATCTCGCGGGCGAAGCGCGCGCGGGTCTCGGCCGCCACCGCCGGTGCCTGGGGCCCGACGAGCAGCGTCTTGATCGCGACGACGTTCCCACGCTCGTCCGTCGCCTCGAAGACGGCGCCCATCCCGCCACTCCCGAGCTTCGCACCGAGGACATATTTGCCCCCGAGCACGGTCCCAGGGGGGATCGAGGGAATGGAAGGACGCGCCACCGGCGGCATCCTACATGTTTCAGCAGGCAGCGTGGCACTCGCGAGCTCGAGCGCGAGCGTGCGCCTCGCCGTCGTGCGCGCGCAGTGGTACCTGTTCATCGCTTGAGCGACTTCGACTTCGACTTCGCGATCGTCGGCTCCGGCTTCGGCGGGAGCGTCTCGGCGCTCCGCCTCGCGGAGAAGGGCTACTCCGTCGCCGTCCTCGAGATGGGCAAGCGCTGGACGCAGGACGACTTCCCGCACACGACATGGGACGTCCGGAAGTACCTGTGGAAGCCGTCGTTCGGGCTCTACGGCATCCTCCAGATGACGCTGGTGAAGGACGCCTTCTTCCTCCACGGCGCCGGCGTCGGCGGCGGAAGCCTCGTCTACGCGAACACGCTGCTCGTACCGCCCGACGAGGCCTTCGCCGATGCGCGCTGGGTCGGGCAGGACTGGAAGGCCGCGCTCACGCCTCACTACGCGACGGCGAAGAGGATGCTCGGCGTCACGGAGAGCCCGGTGGTCGTCGAGACCGATCGGATGCTCAAGGAGGTCGCCGAGGAGATGGGCCGCGGCCACACCTGGAAGCGGGCCGACGTCGGCGTCTTCTTCGGCGAGCCCGGCAAGACCGTCCCCGATCCGTTCTTCGACGGCGAGGGTCCGGCGCGTACGGGCTGCACGCTGTGCGGCGGATGCATGGTCGGCTGCCGCGTCGGCGCGAAGAACACGCTCGACCGGAACTACCTCTACCTCGCCGAGAAGAAGGGCGTGACCATCCAGCCCGAGTCCCGCGTCCTGGACGTGAGGCCGCTCCCCGACGGCGGCTACGAGCTCGTGATCGAGCGATCGACCGGGATCCTCGCGCGGCGCCGCACCCTCCGCGTGCGCGGCGTCGTCGTGTCCGGCGGCTCGTACGGGACGGTCGACCTCCTCATGCGATGCAAGGAGCGCGGCACGCTCGGCAAGCTCTCGCGCCATCTCGGGAGCTACCTCCGCACGAACAGCGAGGCGCTCCTCGGCGTGCGCTCGAACCGGGACGACGTCGACTACTCGAAGGGCATCGCGATCACGAGCGGCGTCTTCGTCGACGACAAGACGCACATCGAGGTCGTGCGCTACCCGAAGGGCTCCGACGCGCTCGCGCCCCTCGCGACCGTGCTCACCAGCGGTGGCGGCTGGCTCCCAAGGCCGCTCCGGTGGCTCGGCACCATCCTTCGCCACCCGCTCCAGTTCCTCCGATCGGTGATCCCGTTCGGATGGGCGCAGAAGAGCGCCATCCTCCTCGTGATGCAGCCGGTCGACAACCACCTCGCGTACCGCCTCCGCCGTCCGTGGTACTGGCCGTTCTCGAAGAAGCTCGACAGCGATCACGGCGAAGGCGAGCCCGCGCCGACGTACATCCCGGTCGCGAACCTCGTCGCGAAGAAGCTCGCGAAGAAAATGGAAGGCACGCCGCAGAGCGGCCTCCTCGAGGTGCTCCTCGGAAAGGCGTCGACGGCTCACGTCCTCGGCGGCTGCCCCATCGGCCTCACCTCCGAGGACGGCGTCGTCGATCCGCAGAGCCGCGCCTTCGGCTACGACGATCTCTACATCGTCGACGGGTCGGTGATCCCGGCGAACCTCGGAGTGAACCCGAGCCTCACGATCACGGCGATGGCCGAGCACGCGATGGCCCACGTCCCGGCGCGGGCCGAGCGGACGACCGGCGTCTGGGCAAACGGATAAGCAGGTCCCCCCCACGAGCGAGGCGTTCGAGATCGCTCGACGATCGGTCCGATCACGGGTCCATCGAGAGTCGATGCTGGATCGCGCGTCCCTCACTTTTCGGAGGCATCGCGCATGACGCACAGCGTCTGAATGCGCGAAATTACGCAATTTTCCGATCGCGTGAGCGTGTGTGGGCGATGGTCTGACAGTTGCTGAAGCCCTGGTGGGGGCCGTTCTCACAACACCAGCTCGAGGTGATCCCGTGACTGCTGCCAAACTGCTCGGAGTTTTCGCGCTCACCAGCCTGTTCTCGGTCGTGACGGCCGGATGCGCTGTGGAGACCGACGACGAAGAAGAGATGGTCGACGAGTCCGAGGACCGCCTCCTCGCCGGCCGCCGCCTCTCGCCGAGCGAGGTCGCCTCCCACCTCCGCGCGGCCGGCTTCCCTGAGAACACCATCGGCAAGATGGTCTGCACCGCGAAGTACGAGTCGAGCTTTTACGAGCGCGCGTCGAACAAGAACCGCAACGGCTCGATGGACCGCGGCCTCTTCCAGATCAACAGCATCCACCTCGGTGGAACGCGCGGGTGCCCGTCGAAGGGCAACGCGGAAGCGCTCTGGAACCCGGAGACGAACACGAAGTGCGCGCTCGCGATCTACAACATGCAGGGGATCCGCGCCTGGTACGGCTACCGCAAGCACAAGACCGAGTGCGACAACTACGCGGCCCCGGGCAGCGCGCCGATCTCGACGGGCAACGGCAACGACACCGGCGCGTCGTCCTCCGAGCCGGATGACGGCGGCGAGGGCGGCTGCTGGTCGGGCACGCTGCAGGACATGGTCGACGCGCGCACGTGCGTGCAGTCCAAGTCGAACGGCGTCTGGTTCCAGTGCATGGAAGGCGGCTGGTACCGCGGCGGCGACGCGACGTCCGGTAAGTTCGGCCAGTGCAACGGCTCGTATCCGCTCTGAGCGAACACCCGGTCGGCGAGCGCCCGCCTCGCGCGCGGCGATGCGCTGGCGGGTCTCCTCGGCGTCAGGATCTTCTCGGTCAGGTGTCGCCGCTCGGTCGCGCGGTCATCGGCAGCCTCTGCGCGACGGCGCGGCCATCGAGCAGCCTCAATGGACCGGCACGAGAGGGGCCTCGACGAGCTTTCGAACGGCCATCCCGCCCGGATATGCGTAGCTGGCGTAGCTAGCCCAGCCCCACAATGTAGCGGTGAACGGTCCCTCGCTCTTCATGCGCTGGAGGCCGTTTTGGCAATTGCCGACCACGGGTCCAGGTCTGTCCTTGCGCGCGAGATCGACCCTCGTGAACTCGTACTCACCTCGTCGCCCGATGGGCTTCCAGCCCGAGAGATTGCCTGCACACTCGAGCCAGACATCCTTGAAGTCCGGTCCGGACTTCGCGCGGACGAGGACGAGTGACGTATCCTCGTATGTCGGATCGGCGTAAAAGCTGTAGGAGCTCAGGTATTGCCCCGTCGGTACGACGTTCACGAACTCTGGATCTCCAATATCTCCCATCGGCTTCGCGACACCCCCTCCCCCCGCCCCCGTCATGTAGGCGGCGACATAGATCGGGTGCTCGGCATCCTGCGTTCGAACGACGAACGCGTCGCCGGTCCCCGCGTAGAACAACGCGACCTCCCGCGCGTTCATCGTGGTCGGCGCTCCGGCAGGGATCGCCGGATCGTAGTCGAGGATGGTGCCGTCACGCGCAGCGACAATCCGATACGGTATGGGCTCATGCTCATTCCCTAGACGCGGGCGATAGCCGACGCCGACGTACTCGGATCCCCATTGCTCGAACGGAGGGATCTGTTGACCCAGCGCATCACAGGCGGAAGCTTCCGTAGGGACGTTGGAACAAGCATGGCCGCCGAACATCGCGGTCGGCTTGGTCGACGTGACGATACTCCCGGTAAGCTCCTCGGCTTGGTTGAGCTGAAGAAACTGGCCCTTGTCGAGTCGATATTGGATTGGGCGCCCTGCCCCACCGCCCTTGACACCAACTCCGTCCTGGATGTCTCGCGTTGGAACGATCGTCACTTCGGTATCGTCCTCGGAGGCGACAATCTGCGCACCAGGCGCACCGAACGCCGATATATCGCCCCAGCCATTGATGATGATGTTCTCCGTCGACCACGACGAAACCGGCAACAGGAGCATCGCCGTGGGCACGTAGCTCCCAGCTCCACCGAACGGATAGATGGTGGCTAGGGAGATCGGCGCGCTCGCCTGCAATCGGAACGACGACCCGAAGGTCGTCCCACTCGCTGCTTTGTCGAGGAGCAACGGGGCCACCACGCCGTGTGGGCAATGCACCATATTATGAGAATACGGAAGCGTCGGAGCCCCGTCCGAGAGGAACAGAATCACGCTCTCTCCGGGCTGAACCGGTCCGGAGTGCGGGATCAAGTCTGCACTTCCGGGGTTCGTCCGAAACGTCGCTCGCGACAGGTCGAGCGGCTTGCCTTCGAGCTCGACTGAGAACTCGACCGGCTCTCGCGATGTGTTGACCAGGTACGAAGCAAAGCAGACCGGCGGAGTTACCTTGCTGTAGGCCGTCGCCTGAAAATAGAACTCGCAGCCGTTCGAGGTGCGATCCGCCGCTGCGGCCGCGCATGGGGACAGGCAAGCCCCGGCACCACACGCGAGGCCAGGCGGACATGCCTCGACGACGCTGCCCGTGCAGGAATCGATCACCGACCAACCGTCGAGCGAGCACTGAAGCCGACAATCGGGGCCATCACCCCCTGCCGCGTCCCTATCGACATCGAAATCCAGCGGCATGGTCTCGAACACGTTTCTGTCACCCGCGCACGCGCCAACGCATGCCGCCGACAGGACGGCCCCCGCGATGGCGAGGACCAGACGATTCGACAGGTGCAGACGGTTCATGGGAGGATCACTTCCTGCGGCACGAGGCTCGGCTGGCGCATCTTTCCGTTACCGAGTTGTCCGTAAAGATTTGTTCCCCAGCAATACACTTTGCCATTCGACAGGAGCGCGCACGTCGAGTCGGGGAACGCTCTCACTTCGACCGCGCTCTCGGGAAGTCCTGCGACCTTCACGGCCTCATATGCATGGTTCTTCGTACCATCACCGGCCTGACCGCCTGCGTTGTATCCCCAGCAGTACACGGCACCCGATGCGCCAACCGCGCACCACCGCTGTGGCCGCTCTAGCGAATCGCCGTTCTGAATCGTCTTGATGCTCTGGGTCGTCGCGATTTGTACGATGGGCTCGGGGGTCGCCACCGACTGCGGAACGAGTCGAACGAATGGCGGAGATAGCGATACGTCCGCGTTCCCCCAGCAGTAGCCGACCCCGCCTGCGGTGGCGCATGCGCTGTCATACGCGAGATCAATCGAGGAAATGCCCGCCAGTGGAATCGGCATCGGATTCGTATCTGGGCTGAGCGAGGAAATACGCCCGAGCGTCGGGCTCGCCCCCCAGCTCGACGTGACACCATCCTCACGGACGGCGAGGGCCGCCGCACCCACGCGGAGCTCGCGGATCGGTACGCCGGAACCGACAGCTACGCGCTGCGGACCGAGCAAGGTCCCAGGCGTCCGCGGAGCTGGCGCGACCACCCCGTTCGAGTTATCCCCCCAGCAGAGAACATCGTCCTCGACCAAGGCGCATCCGACAACGCGACCGATGGCGATGCTCCGCACAGGGGGCAGGGCGAGCTTCAGCGGTACATTCGAAACGTACGTCCAAACAGGCCCCTCCGGCCCCTCCGCCGGGAAGCCTCCCCACCCCCAACACCAGACGCCGCCGCTCTTGTCGGTCACACACGAGGGATACAGTCGCGCAACGTCCGACAGACCGACGACCCGCTTCGCTGTCGCGCTCTCCGGGGGATCATAAGAGCCACGACCGAGCTCGCCAGTGACGTTCGCCCCCCAGCACGCCACCGTACCGTCGTCGAGCAGAGCGCAATAGGCTTCTGCGCTGGAGCTCGCCCGCTCGAGCGAGACAGCGCACGGAGCGGAGGTGCAGACGACGGAGCGTGGACCACCATCAAACGGTGCAGCGTCAGGCCGCGACCAGCCGTCGGGGATCGACGAAGCGTCGGCGCTCGTGTCATCCAGCGTGGCGGCATCGCCCGCGCCGCCGTCGTCCGCCCCGCCGTTCCGGCCTTCGTCGTCGCTCGCGCAGCTCGCGACGGCACCTCCGAGCGCCAAGCTCGGCGTGAGAACCCAGGCAAGGGATGAACGTCGCTCAAAGAGTCGTCTTATGAAGCGCATTGCGAACACCGATCGCCCACAAGTTGCCATTGGACGTCCCTTTTACTTGCCATATCGCTTGCGTCATCGGCGTACCGCCCGCCCAGATCGTGGATAGACCGAAGGCGCCACCATCCCAGACGGCGCCGCCGCGAACGACGCGCCCGGTACCGCCGAGCCACAGATCCCCACCGACGGCCGCAAGTGAATTCAAGGCGCCAGGGGAAACAGTCATCGGGACGGAGGCGATGGCCGTGGAATACGGCTCGCCCTCAGCTTTGATCCTTATGACATCGCGACCGCCTTTGAGCGCGACGAGATCGCCAAGCCCGAGCGCGTGGATATCGGTAAGTCCCCCCTCGGCTCCTCCGATCAGTTGAGCTCCGGCGCGCTCCGTGCACCGATTCAGTTGTGCATTGGAGCCGTCCGCGACTCTCCCATAGACGTTCGAGGTCTTGCGGACCAGCAGCGCGCAAGTTCCGTAGCCGGAGCGGACACGCGCACCGGCGAACCAAATGTCATCTGCGCTCGTTCCGGCGGCGCCGAAGAAGAAGAACTTCTCCGTTCCAAAATCGGGGTCCGCCGCAGCGTATTCCGCGATCCATTCCGGTGGTGCGCCATCGGCGCTCGTCCGGCGATAGATCGTGTCGTTGAACCACGCGTAGACATCATCATGGCTCGTTCCCCAGACCCCAATCGAGGGATTCCCCGCGTTGCCAGCGTTGCCATTGCCAACCAAATCGCGCGCCCAAGACCACGTCCCCTGCGCAGTCCGCGTCCCGTGATAGATGTATCCGGGAATAGACTCGAAACCACGTGCCCTGGAGACACCGTAGTAGACCTCATTTTCGTTCGGCATCCAGATCTTGCCTACGAATTGTTCGGCTGCAGAGATACCCAGATCGTTCTGAGTACCATCGTCGATGTACCGCCAGCGGGCCTCCGCATCGAGCCACTCCAGGACCTTGATCCCGAGCGTCGGGCTCTCCGCGACGGCGACGGCGCGGCTGGGAAAGACCCAGATATCTTTCATCACCAGGTCTACGTCCGGCAGGACGGTCGTGCACCAACCCGCTTCGCTGCACGGAGCCGCTTCGACCGAGCCGTCCGGTTCGTCACCGGGATCCGCGTCCGGCAATGGAGCCTCACCGTCCAAGACAGACGTCGCGTTCTCGTCTGGACGGACGGGCACGGACGGCTCTTCGTCCCCTGAAGCCATGCAGGCCATCGGCACGACCGCCGCGAGCACCACCGCCCCGTACGCCATGACGTGTGCGCTCCTCATGGTCGTCCTCCGAGCGAAAGAAGCACTCCGTGACCGCCAATCCAAACATGACCTGACTCGGCGACCCAAACCGTCGTCAATTGAGGACGGAGTCGGCCGAGCCCAGCGACCTTCACGCGTGACCAACTCGTGCCGTCGAAATGAAGAACGACGCTGTTTTCTCCGACGGCCCAGACATCCGTATTGGAGCTACCCCAGACCGCGTTGAGGTTCACCGCTGTCGGAACATCCGGCACGACATCCCAGAGCAGGGGATCCCCCGTATAGCGACGAATCGTTCCGGCCGCCCCAAGGCCCAGGCTTCCGTCGCCGAAGCAGCCCAGACTCCGGTGAGCGCGTTCAGCGTCTGGCTATTGTAGGTGGTGGCATTCGGCGCAGCGCCCTGCGCCTCCGAGATGCGTACGGTCACCCCCGAGAGCCCCACCGCCCAGAGGTCGTTCGCCGACCAGCCGTGGATGCTAGTCACCTTCGCGTCTGCTGCCGGGTCCGCGCAGGACGGCCAGACGCAACTAGCCTTCGAAATGCCACTTTCACCCTCGAAAGGCTCGGCTGCCCGTTGACGGAGACGCCAAAGTCCGCCGAGCCGAAACGAACCGTACGTCGGATTCCCCTGCGCGCCGCACCACAGCCACTCGGCGCCTCGAGCGGCCCACACGGCCGAGAAGATATCGCCGCCGTAGAGGTCCGGCTCCTCGCCAATAGCATAGGATGGGGCGTAGCGAGCCCACGCGTTGTCGACGGTCGCCACGCCCCCGTCCGGAACGTCGACGCCACGCGCGTAGAGGCGATCGAACCCCGCCAGCGAGACCTCCGAAGACTCGCGGAGCCAGAGCGCCTTCATCGTCTCTTGAATGCCGAGGTTCACGCGGGTCCACGAGGTCCCGTCGAAATGCGCCAGAGCTCCACCCGAGCCCGTCGCCCACACGTCGGTCCGTGAACGACCGCGAATGACGCTGATGGTCGTTCGGTAGTCGAGACCAGCACCGGATGGCGCAGGGTCGAACAAGCCGCTCGAGCAGAGCACGTCCGGGGAGCAGGCCTCCGGAAAATACTCGCAGTCGTCACATGAGCTCGTGTCGGCGTCGGCCCCAGCGTCTGTCGGCATCGGGTCCGGCGCTCCGAGCGGATGCGGAGCAGGGTCGGCTTGATCGCCGATTGGCTCCGTCGCCGCGCACGCCGCGACGATGCCGGAGAGGTAAACCAGCCAGCGCGTCTTCATTTCGGACCTCCGCCAGCGTCGGCGATATCGTCGCAAGGCTCGACGACACAACGGCCACCGACGCACGCCTGTCCCGCGACGGCGTCGCAGATGGTTCCGCAATCACCACAATTCATGGGATCGCTATACGTATTCGTCTCGCAACCATCCGACGTGTTCCCGTTGCAATCGGCGTGACCTTCGACACATCGCTCGACGCAAACGCCGTATCTACAAGCCCCCAGAGCATGGTGCTCCCAGGCGGAACCAACCACCGCGGTACAATCAAAGCCGCATCTACCACAATTCTCGTGGTCGGCCGTAAGATCGACGCACTTGCCATAGCAGGTGTCGCCTGCGCATTCCCCACAGAAAGTCTGACCTTCCGGACACATACACTCTGGCATCTGGGTAGAGCTATTGATTCTGCACGCCTGTCCCGGCGCGCACGAATTTCCGCACGAACCACAGTTGTCGGGCGAGAGGAGAGTCGTCTCGCATCCATTCTCGATGTCCCCGTCGCAGTTGGCCCAAAGCGAATCGCACTTCGCGTGGCCACACGTGGCGTCCACACATCCGTTGTACATATTCGGATGTGGCGGACCACCATCGACCAGACGAGGGCAGGCGTTACCGCACGCGCCACAATTCTGGTCGTCTGTCCAGGGGTTCACACACTTGCCAAGACAGATGACATCGTCGCCGCGGCAGCCGCATCCCATGTCGCCGCTGGCGATCCCCCGCTTTACGCACGGCTTCGCCGGGTCCGTGCACTTGGCACCGCAGGTGCCACAGTTGTCGTTGCTTCTTGCGTTATCCTCGCATCCGTTGTCGGGGACTCCGTCGCAGTCGAACGCGCCGCTCTGACACTGCATGAGGCAGCGCCCCTCGATACATTCGAAGAGCTCCCTCTCCGTGGCAGGCGGACACTTCACTCCGCACGCTCCACAGTTGTCCCGATCCGTCTGCAGATCGATGTCACAGGCGAAGCGTGAATGGGGACACGTCGTGCGACCTACTGGGCAGCGGTTCGAGGCGCAATAGCTGACGAGCGTCGGAGCGCTCGTCGTGGCAGCGTCTTCGGTCGGAATGAAGCCTGGCCCGCCGTCGACCAGATCGCTGCCAAGGACGATGGGGGCCCCCTTCGTCGTGGAGCATGACGCGATCGACACGAGCGCGGTCGTGACGAAGGACACCATGAGGCAGCCGCGCAGCGTTCGAACGCGCCCTCCACGGAAGGGAGGACGATGATGTCGGTGTTCAGTCATGGAAGCCTCGTGCGAGTCTGTCGCGCCGTCACGGTCCGGAAGCAGTGCGCTCGAGCAGCGAACCGACGCGCTGCGTGTAAGGGCTCGTGGCGTTCGACGCCAGGAAGTCCTTTGCCAGCGCATTTGCCTTTTCGCGTTCACCCGAGGCCGCGAGCGCCTCGATGCGAATGACGGCGATCTCTTGGGCGAAGAGTCCCGACGGAAAGCGCCTTTGGTAGTTCTCCACAGCCTCTCGGCACGACGCGAGGTCACGCGCGCGGAGGGTCGAGCGCGCCGTCGAGACGAGCGCGAGCTCCTCGCCGAACGTCGTCCCGCGCTCGTTGGCAGCCCTGGCAGACGGGGAGGTGTTCGCTCTCGCGCGCGCCGGAGGGGGCACCGTAGGGGGCGTGTTGCTCGGCGACACCGTATCCGACGGTGCAGCAAGGTCGTTCACGGAAACGGTCCTGAGCGACGCGCTCGGGGCGGTCGCGTGCGAGGCGGTCGCGTCCGGAGAGACGACGTCGTCCTTCGGAGGCGTCGGCGGAGCCTCGACGCGGGGCCCACCGAAATGCAGCGACACCGCGGCCACGACGGATGCGCCGATGAGGAGGCGTGGGGCTGCCCAGCGCCAGCCGTTCCGGCGGCCTGCGGTCGCGAACGACATGGCCTTCTCGAACTGGCCGGGCGAGGGAGCTTCGGTGTCCGTCGCCGCGACGAGACGCGCAAACCCGCGATCTTCGTCCATGAGGCGCTTCGGTTCGTCGTGCATCACGTACTCTCCCCTCGCCTCGTTCGCATCCGATGCCGTTCGAGGCGTCCTCGAAAGTCGTCCCGCGCGCGCCTGAGACGAGACGCAACGGTTCCAAGAGGCACGTCCAGGGTGTCGGCGATCTCTTGCATCGTCATTCGTTCGAGCTCGAACATGACGAAGACGACGCGATGCGCCTCGTCGAGCTCGGACATCAATCGGTAAAGGAGGGCACGTGCCCTCTCGTCATCGAGGCGCTCTTCCGGTGTCGTGTCACCTTCGTCGGACTCGCTGTCGTCGCCGAGTTGCCCGGTCGGCACCTCGCGGCTCCTCTTTCGCTTCAGATGAGTCGCGATTCGGAACGCCGCCCCGAAGAGGAAGGCGCGCTCGCGCTCCGGATGGATCTCGTCGAGGCGACGGCGCACGACCAAGAAGAGCTCCTGCGTCGCGTCGTCGGCGGTGTCCCTATCGAAGCCGAGACGCCGCAGGAACTTCCACACACCGTCGAAGTGCGCGCGTACGATCTCGTGAAGACGTTCGGTGCGCTCGTCCTCGGTCATTGGCGAACGATCCAACGGAGAGCCGTCGCGTTCCCTCGGATCGCCGACTGGAACAGCCGTCGACGAGACAGACGGGGTGAGCACGCCGGGTAGTGACGACAGTCACCGGTTCTGATCCATTTTTCTTTCGGGGTCAGGCCCTACATTCTGATACCGGCTCCGAGGCCTCCAAGGACGCCGAAGATGGGCACGGTGGCGAGCTGTGCGCCGCTCGCCACCGTGAAATCGTGCCGAAAGCGAGCGGCGCTGACGAGTACGGTCGCGCTCAAGAAGACATGGCGGGAGAGCGTCACCGCTCCCCAGAGCGATCCGCCAATGTCGAGCCAGGTCATCGAACCCTGTCGAGCATCGTCGAATCGTTCGGCGGATGCCCGAAGGACACCGAGGTTGGATTCGGCGCATGGGGAGAGCGACGCGACCGTTCCGAACGAAAGCTGGAACGGACAGAGGCGCAGATTCCCGGCCGTCCAGACGAACTCGGCGCTTCCAGAAGGAAGCGCCCGCTCTCTCGGGAGACTGCGCCGGATGCCGATCCCGAGGCTCGGACGCCAACCACGCATCCAGCGAGGCCCGGTCTCGAAGGAGATCTCAACCTTCATCGAGCCGCCGAGGAGCGGGAGTGGCCCGTCGATCACGGCCGAGGTCGTCTCGGCGCGGATGTCGAAGGCGAGGTGCGCGTGGACGCCCTCCTCCGGAGCATGCCGACGCCGAGCGGTGGGGACAGAGGGCCGCTCCGCGACACGATCCGCACGGGGAACGGTCGGAGCATCGGGCCTCGAGCTCGGCTCGTTCGAGCTCGGCTCGTTCGCAAGCGACACTTCGGGGCTCGGCGGCGATTCGTCGTTCCGAGGGTCGATCGCGACCGCGACCATGATCGCGAGCGCCTGGGATACCGCCGCGCAATCCGGACCGGCGATTTCGCGCTCCGACACCGTTCCCATCGCATTCGCCAGGACGAAGCTGCCGGAGGCTTCGGACCGGCCTCCGGATAGACGAATACGAATGCTCCGTGACGAGCCCGCCGGAACCTGCACCCAGCGGTCGGAGTACGTTCGCACTCGGGCGACGAACTCCGACTCCGAAGGACAGCTCTTCGTCGCTTCATACGAGAGCGCGATCGGCTCGAGCTCGTCGGAGGCGGCCCGCACCGGCGCGGATTCCATCCAAGACACGGCGACGACGGCAATGCCGAACAGTCGTTTCGGCGTGCGCCGCACAGTCATCGACGGCATCGCCTCAAGGCCGCTCCCGCGGCGCTCGTTCCGCCAAGACGGAGAGCACGAGCGTTCGAGGAACGGCAAGGCGCCGGCCCCCACCACTCCGGCCTGGCGTCCGCAAGGCCTCGAGAGTGGGACGAGCCATCGTCACGTCGAAGCGCTGCCACGTGGCGAGGATAGCCGTTCGCAGCATGCGTGGTGACGCGAGAGTCCCCCGCCGGGCGAACTGGCCGATCGACCTCGGCCGTTTCGGAACCTCGCGCGGAGGCACGAGTGAATCCTCGAAGACCAGTGTGCGTAGGGGAGCGGACATCATAGACGGTGTTGGAGGTCAAGGGCGTCGTTCTCGGGGCGCGGCCTGGATGGAGAGCGCGGTGCTCGTCGATGTGCTCCACCACCGCTTGGAGCCCTCACGCGACGGCCGCAGCCTCCTCGAAGCGATGTCCCCCGTGCTCGCTCGCGTCGTCGACGACGTCTCCACCATCACCATCGAGGACCAGCAGATGGAAGTGGACGCGCACGTTGAGAGTAGAGCCCGCTCGATGAACGGGAGGGGGCACGTGGAATCCCACAAGGCGCCGGAGATCAGCCGCCTGGCGCGGAGCCGTCCTCGCCGACCGCGAAGTCGGCGGTGTTGCCACCCGCTGCCGCAACTCCGCAGCGCCGTCGCAAAGCAACGCGTCGGAAGCCAAACGTGGCTGTTGCCCCGCTGCTCGAGTTGCCCGCCGCCGGCGCGCTCGACCCTTCCACCGCAGGGCCCACGTCTCCCGAACCGCGGCACTGCTTACGCTCTCCGCGGACGCAGAGCGGCGCGACGACGACGACGACGACGACGACGACGACGCGAGCGTGGTCCACGCTCTGCTCGAGGCAGAGGACGTGCACGCCGGACGCGAGCTCAATGTCGCCATCCCGTCGCGATGCGCCCGTACGCAGCACACTCGGGCGAGGCTGGGGCGCCGTCGTGAGCACTCGCGATACCGCACGGCGCAAGCTTTCTGGTACGCCACTGTGAACGGAGTCGTCGAACAGCCATCGTGGTTCGTCGAGCCACGCGTCGCGTTCTTCGCGGCGCTGCGCATCCCCTGACATCGACCGATCTCGGCGCTTCCGCCGACGCTCCCGCGGCTGATAGCCTTGGCGCTCGATGATCACCTTCAGCAACGATCCGAAGCGTGCCGAGCACGAGATGCACGCGATCATCTTCTACCTCGTGACCTTCGGCTACATCGACGGCGACTTCGACGCCGCCGAGAAGAGCTTCGTCCGCGAGATCATCCGGAAGCTGATCGAGCATCGCGCGAAGGTCGCGATGCCGGACGCCGCTGAGTCGGTCCGCGCGGAGATCGTCGGCAAGTTCACGAAGCACTTCCACGAGGTGTTCGAGGGGATCGATCAGAACGTGAAGGACCTCTTCACCGAGAGCGTCTCGGAGAACGAGGACCCGAAGGCGTTCGTTCACTCGAAGCTCAAGGTGCGTTGCTTCGAGATCTTCCAGAGCTTCGATCAGAAGGGTCAGGGCGAGCTGATGCGGCTCATCGACACCCTGCTGATGGCAGACGGTGTCGCCCACCCCGCGGAGGTGCAGTTCCGGAGCGAGCTCGCGCAGCTGCTCGAGGCGGACGTCGAGATCGAGCTCGACGACTCGAGCGCCGGAACCCGCGACAGCGCGCGCATCGCGGTGGCAAAGCCGATCGACGCCGGCCCCTCGAAGATCGACCATCCCTTCTTCAAGCCGTTCGAGTTCCACTTCTCGCGCGATCCGGAGGCCCTCGCTCGTCAGGTCAGCGCCGATCGCGCGCTGATCGATCGAGCGCTCGGCGTGATCGAGACGCAGCGCCGGTCCGGCAACGGTCGCCTCACGGGCAAGAAGAACATCGCCGAGCTCGCGGGCACCGAGCCCTTCCTCGACGGGCACACCTACGTGCGGATGCCGAAGCCCGGCACGCGGACGGAGCTCACCGTGCTCGGGGATCTCCACGGCTGCTACAGCATCCTCAAGGCGACGGTGCTCCAGAGCCGCTTCTTCGAGCGCGTCGACGCCTACCGCAAGGATCCGAAGAACGTCCCCTACCCGCTCCTCGTCCTGCTCGGCGACTACATCGATCGCGGCCGCTTCAGCCTCAACGGCGTCCTCCGCACGGTGCTCCAGCTGTTCGTCACCGCGCCCGACCACGTCGTGATGCTGCGCGGCAACCACGAGTACTACGTCGAGGTGAACGGCACGATGTACGGCGGCGTGAAGCCGGCGGAGGCGATCAACACGCTGAAGCCGCTCTTGCCCGTCGACGTCTTCCGTCACTACCGCACGCTCTTCGAGCAGATGCCGAACGTCTTCTTGTTCGATCGCTTCATGTTCGTCCATGGCGGCATCCCGAAGGACCGCCTGATCAAGGAGCGGTGGAAGGACCTCTCGTCGCTCAACGATCCGGATATGCGCTTCCAGATGATGTGGAGCGACCCCAGCACCGCCGACGTCATCCCCGCCGATCTCCAGGACGCCGCGGCGCGCTTCGCGTTCGGACGGATGCAGTTCCGCGCGTTCATGCAACGCCTCGGGACGACCACGATGGTGCGCGGCCACGAGAAGATCATCGAGGGCTTCTCGGCGGCGTACGACGACGACCTCGGCCGCCTCGTCACGGTCTTCTCCGCCGGCGGCAAGGACAACAACGACCTCCCGACCGAGAGCACGTACCGCGACGTGACGCCGATGGCGCTCACGATCACGCACGACGGGCAAGAGGCGCGCGTCGTCCCGTGGGTGCCCGACTGGCGGAGCTACAACGATCCCGAGCGCAACGCCTTCTTCAAGGTCGCCCCCGAGATCGAGCACCGCACCTGATCGCGCTTGCCGGGCTAATCGAGCTCGGCGGCGCGCTGCTGGCCGTGGGGGACGCCGCCTCGCAGGAGGACGACCTTCGCCTTCTGGACGTCCCCCGGGATTGGGATGCGCACGGTCGTCGGTCCGCCGCGCGTCGGGAGCAGCCGACCTACTTCGTCGGTGCCCAGGTCACTTCCATGGACGACGTCACGCCGTCGATGACAATGGCGCTCTCCACCGGCGCGTCCATCTGCCAGACGGCGAGCATACCGTCGCGATCGATAGCCACCGAGCGATCGTCGTCAGCCACTTTCGCGTCCCATCGCCAAACTGTCGGATCGGGAGGTACGCTCACGTCGATCGTGCGCGCCGCCGCCGCTTCGAGATCGATCCGGACACCTTTCTGGAGCTTCGGCGAGAATTCTCGAACGAGAAACAAGAAGCGCCCGCCGGGTGACCAGTAGGGCATCAACGTCAAGCCCAAGCCGTCCGCGTGGACTTCTCGCGGCTGCCAAGGCGGTGCACTCCACAAATCGAGTACCCCGAACCAGCCGGCTCGGTCGTCTCGGTGGTCGAGCACGAGCCAGCGTCCGTCATACGATCTCGTCGCTGCCGTGAACGTCGGTTGGTCCGTCGTCGGCACCTCGATCTTGGAGCCGTCTCCCATGTCGACAATCGAGAGGCGGTTCGACACTAGGTCGCGCAATAGAATCCGCATGCCCGATTGTCCGACCCAACCTTCGTACTTCACGTTTCCCAAAGAGACGACCGCTCCCGTCGCCGGACTCCAGGCGTCGATGGACGCCGAGCCATCTACTTTCCAGCGATCGATGAGGAGCGTCGCCCCCTGCGGAAGCCAGCCGGACGGGCTGCAGCGATCGCCAGTGGCCGCCGCGCGCCGCCCGACCGGACAAGCGTCGAGTGCGGCAGGCGCATCTTCCCCCATCGTCGAAACCGCACGAAGGACGGTCGGCGCGCCATCTTCGGTCGTGACCGGCACGACAATCCACCGCCCATCCGATGAAAGCGTCCAACCCGGTCCGCCGTGGGAGTAAGGCGAGTCGCCGAAACTTGCGCCCTCGGGAGGGGAGATCTCGCGCGACGACCATGCGCTGTCGAGGTCGTCCGTACGAACGTCGACCATCACGATGCGCGCATTCGTCTCGTGACCTCGGAGGAGCCAAATGCGATCGCCTTTCGATGCCCAGTTTGCTCTTATCGAATCGCGCGATCCGATGACGTTCGTCGCGATCGAGCCGTCGTCGCGCGGCGTAGCGACGGCGACGGTCACGTAGCCCGAGTCGAGGGTCCGGCTCGTATAGAGAAGCTGATCATGCGCCGGAGACCATCCGATGACGCTGACGTGCTCGCCTTCATTCAGCGGCGTCACCAACTGCGGATCATACCAGCGCTCGCCGTCGAAGCGCCGGAGCGACACGCCCATGGCCCCATTCGGCAGTCTTATCGTAAAGGCCACCCATCGGCCGGTCGGCGACCACAGCACACTGTTCAGAGCGGAGGACTCGAGGATCACATGCTCGACTTTTCCCTCATGGACACGATGTGCCCGACGCGTTCCCGTGAAGTAACCATCGTTGTACTCGTAGGTCAGAAGCCAAGGTGAGCTCGCGGGCACGGGGGGATCGAGATTGCGTTCTCCGCCGCAGCTGCCGACGCTCATGAAGACAGGCAAGACGAGTACGAGGTGACCGTGGCGGATCATGACCGCGAACCATGTCACGCCGTGCGCGTGTCGACGTGAACGAAGTTCACGTTTGGGTGAGAATACTCCGGCTGCAGCGCGTCAGAGGTCGTGCCCCCTGAGTCAGCGCTTGCCGCCACCCGCCTTACTGACAGCTGGCCTGGATGTACAGGCGCTTGCCCGCCCCGAAGCAGGGATCGCCGAAGACTTCGTTGGTGGCGTTGACGGTGCATGTCGTCTTGCCGAGGCAGCGTTGCTCGACCATGAGCTGCGAAGTCGCCGAGTGGCAGGTTCCGTTGGTGAAGCTGCCGCATGAACCAGTGGGAAGGCCGTAGCTCGCATATGCGATGCTCGTGATCACGGACCCCGCCGGGCAGGTCACCGTCGTCGCCGCCCCCTCGTTCCCCGTTGCGCATGCCGTCGCGTCTCCGCAGGGGCATACCGCGTAAACGCTCGGGGCAATGGTTGGGGTCAGCCGAAAGGCGGTCGGACAGCTCGGGTTGGTCGAGCAAGCCATACTGTTTCCATGGATCTCTGCACACGAAATGCTCCACGCGCCGAGGTTCGTCGAGCCGACGCCAAAGGCTGCTGCGAGCGCGCTGCATTCGTGGGCTTCGTTCTGCGCTGCGAACCATGTCGCATCGTCGATCGTCGGGGGGCTCAAGCCCGTCGCGCTGCAGAAGGTGTTGCAACTGCGCGCACCGACCACGTCCCGGCACCACAGCTGACCGCCGACCGTGCGGCATCGAGTATGCCCACAGGTCACCGTCACGTTGGTCACGTTCACGGTCGGCGTGCCGGAGGCGTTCACGATCTGGCACTCGCGATCCGTCGGCTGCGTCTTGATGGCAACGGCGTAGGTCGCGTCGGCCGATACCGGAGTGGCAAAAGTGAAGGTCCCGTTGGCGCTGACCGTGAGATCGTCGCCGCCGTTGTTGGTGAGGACGACCGACCCGGCGGCGAGCCCCGTGACGGTGCCGCCAATGGTGAAGAGATCGACGCACGCGACGGTGACATCGGTGACGTTCGCGCCTTGAAGCGTGCCGGCGCCGTTCGTCACGGTACAGCGTTGCGCGGTTGGCTGGGTCTTGACCGTGATGTCGTAGGTGGAGCCATCCGCCTGCGGGGGCATGGAAAACGTGCCGTTCGCGTTGATGGGAACGTCACTGCCGCCGTTCTGGAGCACGAGTCCGACGCCGTCGAGGCCCGACACCGTTCCACCCGCCGTGTACCTCTCCGTCGTGCAGTTGACCGCGATGCTCACGACGTTGCCGGCCGCAACCGTTCCCGTGCCGCCCGTGACGACGCAGGTCTGGTTCGGCGCGCTCGGCTGCGTCAGCACGCTGACGGCGAAGCTCTCGCCGCTCTTGACCGGGGTGGCGAAGATGAAGCTGTCATCGGCACTGACCGTCACGTCGTCGCCGCCGTTGTTCTGGAGGACGACTTCGTTGCCCGCGGCGAGCCCTGTCACGTTGCCGCCGACGGTGAACGCGTCCGTCGTGCAGTCGACGGTTACCGTGCTGACGTCGGCGGAGGCGACCGTACCGGTCCCGCCGGTGACGACGCAGGTCTGGGGCGGTGAGGTCGGCTGCGTCTTCACGGTCACCGCGAACGGCTTGCCGGCCTCGAGCTTCGTGGCGAAGACGAACGTGGCGCTGGCAGCGACGGTGATGTCGTCGCCGGCGTTGTTCTGGAGGACGAGCCCCGTGCCGGCGAGACCGTTCACGATGCCGCCGACCGCGAAGGTCGGAATGGGAGAATCCGGACTTTCGGCATCGTCGGGGTCGTCGGGCGCGCCGGCGTCCAGAACGGCGGGCCCGCCGTCCTGTGCCGTCGGGCCTGCGTCGAGCTCGGGGGCCGCGGGCACTGCGTCCGTACCACATGCAACCGCCACCATGCCGAGCAGCAGCGCCACGCTGGTCAATGGAAGGATGACTCTTGCCATTGTCTTTCACGCTATCTGGCGCGTCCGGTGGAGGTGAAGACGGCGCGGGAGACGCGCACGACTTTCCTCCTACCTCACCGCACGCCGCAATCTTCTTCCTCGAACAGACGTCGTTTGCAGAGCGCGAGCACCGCGTCCGCGAGCTTCCGCACCAACCCAAGGCGCTTTCTCCACGTAATCCACGAGACACCCCGCTCCGTCGCACCGCAGTCGCGCGAAGCCGCGACAGAGAAGGCCGGAGTCGAGGGAAACTACAACGATCCCGAGCGCAACGCCTTCTTCAAGGTCGCGCCCGAGATCGAGCACCGCGCCTGACCAGGCCGGCTAATCGAGCTCGGCGGCGCGTTGCTGGCCGTGGGGGACGCCGCCTCGCAGGAGGACGACCTTCGCCTTTTGGATGTCGCCGGGGATCGGGATGCGCACGGTCGTCGGTCCGCCGCGCGTCGGGAGCAAGACGTTGGCGCGGTTGTAGATCTGGCCGTGCACCGGGGCGGTGATCGCGGCGCGGTACGGCCACGCGACGCCGGTGTCGTTCGGCACCGGCTCCACGGCGACGACCCACGCATCCGCGAGCGGCGGATACGCGCGCGGCTCGGTATCGGGATACGGTGAGAGCTTCTCGAACGTCGCGCCGGCGACGTAGCCCGCCGCCTCGAGGCCGGCGATCGGCGGCTGAGTGATGGTGCCGACCGGGACGTCGAGCTTCACCTCGACGACCTTGCCGCGCCACTTCCGCGCCTTGCCCTTGACCACGCCCTCGATCGAAGGGGCGCTCGAGACGATCACCGGCTTGCCGTGCTCGTCGAGATGAAGCGCGCCGCCCTTGCGATCGCATGCGTTCTCGCCGAAGGCGGCGAGCGTCCCGCATGCTCCGCAGTTGCAGCCGTCGCAGACCGGGAGCTCGGCGTCGGGCCCGGTGAGGCCCTTCTCGGCGCGGAGCCACTGCTCGACCGTGATCTCGCTCGGCTTGCCGACACCGCTCGCGGCGTGAGCCGCCTTGAAGCGCGCGGCTGCGTCCTTCCCGACGTAGCGGATGTGCCAGTGCTCGAAGCGGTAGCCCGTCTGCGGGTTGATGTTGACGGGAATGTCCCAGCGAACGACGCAGCTCTGGCGGGGATGCCGATCGTCCGGATGGATCGGATACGGCATCACGTAGCCGTAGTCCGTCGCGTGCTCTCGGATCCAGCGGCCGGCGGCGGTGCAGCCGAAGCCTTCGCGGAAGACGCCGCGCTCGTGCTTCGCCCATTCCTCGGTGAAAAGATCGACGGTGGTGCCGAGCTGATGCTGGCTGTGCCCCGGAAGCGCGGACTGCTCGGTGGCCTCGCAGAAGCTGCTCTTGCGCGCCCAGTGCCCGAACGTCCCGCACTGATTGCCGTAGCTTCGAAAAGCAGACTCGACCTTGCCGGGGAAGCCTTCCTTCTTCATCTGCGCGAGGAGCTCGCCGAGCGCGCTCGCGGCCTCGCTGCGGAGGCACTGGACCTTGTCGCATTCGCTCGGCGAGAGCGGCTTGCCGTTTCGGATGTCGACGAGATCGGACGGCGCGTAGTCGGGCGCGAGCTGACCGCTGGGCGATCGATTGACGATCGCGAGGAGATCGTCGCCGTCGACGAACGACGTCTTCATGTCACGCTCGGCGACATGCTGACCGCCGAGCACGGCGCACGACGCGCGGCTCGCGACCTTCGCCGGACCATACGGGTCCGCGTTCGTCGAGGTGGGCAGAGCCGCTGCGAGCGCGGCCTTGGGCGTCGGCGGCGCGGCAGCGTCGACCGCGGCGACGGCTGCATCGAGCGTCGCCGTCGTGATGGTGAGCGAGGGTGTGGCGTCCGCGACGTCGGACGGAGCACTCCGCCGGCACGCCGCGAGGATCATCGCGGCCGTGATGCCAAAGGTGAAGACGCGCGATCGCACCGTGACCCCGGTTATTGCCGTGGAGGACGCCCGAAGTCCAGAAGCCGACAGTCGCTGATGAGCTGCGATCCCTGCCCCGTACTCGTTGGCCTCGTTCGCCTCGAGCGACCTCTCAGATGTCGGTCGGGTCGGTCGCGCGCCGTCCGCCGCTCTGCCGCCGTCCCTCCGGGCGGGGCATCTCGCGGCGATCGGCTTCCGAGCGCCGGTCCGGGCCGGCGCGGCGCTCGGAAGCCGTTGCCGCTCCCGAGGTCCCCGACTTCGCCGCTCCCTTCGTCTCGGAGCTGCGTGACTTCGTGGGCTTGGCTTTCTTCCCGGCTTCGCGGCTCACTCATTTCATCTCGCGCGAACGCGCAGGCAAAGCAAGCTCCTCGCGGCCGTAGCGCCCGTGCCCACAACGGTTACGCTCCCTCCCGCATCGGAGGCCCTTCATGACTACCCGCACCATTCTCGATCCATCGCGCATCCACCCCGCTGCTGCGGAGAAGATGAACAACCGTCACGCCGAGACGATCCGCGAGGTCGAGAAGGCGATCGCGGACAACGTCGTCGTCGTCGTCGGCATGGCGCAGAACCCTCACGTGATGAAGGTTCGCAAGGCGCTCGAGGCAGCGGGCATCCAGTTCACGTACCTGGAGTACGGCAGCTACTTCTCCGAGTGGGGGCGCCGGCTCGCGATCAAGCTCTGGAGCGGCTGGCCGACGTTCCCGCAGGTCTTCGTTCGCGGCGTTCTGCTCGGCGGCGCAGACCTCACGAACGCCGCCCTCGCGGACGGAACGCTCCGCGCGCGCATCGCCGAGCCGAGCTCGCCGCCGAACCCCGTCACGGCGTGACGCCGGCGCTCGGAGCCGACTCGACTCCGCTGCACTCGCGGCGGTTCGCCGACAAAATGAAAAGCGCGCTGCAGCGGGCTCGGGGGGGGACGAAGCCTCGCCGCAGCGCACCCGCCTAGGATGCGGATTCCGTGCCAGCCCTATCTATGCGTAATCTCGTCCGAATCGAAGCTTTGGCTGTGCACGCGCGCAAGCCGTGAAATCCAGATCTGGAATCGTGGAAACAATGTTTTTCGTACGCTACTGACAACCACGTCGACGTCGGGCCACGCTCGTCGCTCCTCCCTCAGCTCATCGCGAGGTCACGACGTCGTGAAGCGCTGCGCGCGGTGGGCGAGCAGAGGAAGCGGCCGCACGAGGCGAGCCTGTCGTGACGCGACGGCCGCGGCGGTATCGGCGCCGTAGGCGATCAGGGGAAGCGGCCGCACGAGGCGAGCAGATCGAGGCGAGCCTGTCGTGACGCGTCCTCCGCGACGGCCGCGGCGGTATCGGCGTCGTGCGAGCGACGCTCGGCGTCGATCACCTCGATGTTCGATGTCGCGCCGGTCTTGTACGCGAGCTCTGCGAGCTCGAGCGACTCCCGCGCGAGCGTGGCCGCATCACGTGCGGAGGCGAGCGCCTCGTCCGCGCGTCGCATCGACTCGAAGGCGACGCGGACCTCCGAGCGCGCCTGGCGGAGCGCGCCTTCGAGGCGGGCACGCGCCTGCGCCTCGACCGCCTCGCGCTCCTCGGCGAGGCCGTAGCGCGCGCCGCCGTCGAACAGCGGGATCTGGAGGACGAGCTGCGCCTGCCAGCCGGTACGAGGCTGCGTCAACGTCGGCGGGTCCTGATAGAACGGCTGCGCGACTGCGGAGAGGACGGGGAGGTAGTCCACCCACGAGTCGCGAGACGCCTTGCGGGCGACCTCGACCCGATCGCGCTGCGCGGCGATGTCCGCGCGCCGTGCAGCAGCCTCGCCGAGGGCGGACTCGATCGACGGCGGTGCGCCGAGCGCCGGATCCTCCGCAGCATCGAGAGAGCCTTCCTCTCCGACGACGACGCCGAGCGCCTCTTGCGCCCGCGCGAGCGACACGAGCTGCGTCTTCACCCGCACCTCGGCCGTTGCACGCTCCTGCGATGCTCGCACGGCGTCGAGACGATTGCCGACGCCGCCCTGGAAGCGAGTGCTCGCGAACTCCTCGTGTGCGCGGGCGGTGTCGAGCGCCCGCTGCGCGCTGCTCAGCACGCGGCGCTGGCCGATCACGGTGAGGTACGCGCGCGCGGCCGCCAACGCGACCTCGCGACGCGCGTCGATGCCCGCGGCCCGCGCGACCGCGACGTTCTCCTTGCTCCGCGCGTGAGCGACCCACTGGCGCGGCGCGATCAGCGGCACGTTGAGCTGCAGGTTCGCGCTGAGCTGATTCGCGCCGGCGACGATGCGGTCGCCCAGCACGCGGTCGGCATCGAGCCGCGTGTAGGTACCGTTCGCGTTCAGCGTCGGGAGCCAGGTCGCGCGCACCTGCTTCGCGAGCGCTTCGGCGCGCAGGATCTCCTGCGCCGCGACCTCGGCCGTGGGATTGCGCTGGATGGCCCGCTTCACTGCTTCATCGAGCGTGAGCGCTCCCGCGGACGCCTTCACCGGCACCTCGCTCGGTCGCGGCGAGCTCGACGGCGGAGGCTCCTCGGCCACCGCCGGACCGACCACCGCCGTGCCCACAAGCGCGATCGCAACCACCAACATCGTCCTGGGCATGAGGAGCTCCCTATACATGGGCCGGCGCGTCCGCAACGACGTCGTCCTCACCGGTCAGCTCCTGACTTGGCGCCGAGCGGCGGCGCATCATACCCAAGCGCTCGCGCGACCGAGACCCGTCACGAGCGAGAAGCTACGAGCCGTCATCGCGGCACGCCGAGCCCGCGCTCGTTCACGACGAGACGGAGCGCGACCGCAAACGCGAAAGACCGCGGACCGGCGTTGCTGCTCGGCTGAGCCAGAACGCGTCTTCGCGCCTAGCGGGGCACGAGCGCGAGCGGACGAGTCGTCACGACGACGGCCCCGCCTGCAGAGCTCCTCGACGCGGCGGGGAGCGCGGCGTCACTCGGGGGAGTAGCGCGTCTCGACTCCCTCGTCGTCGGTCAGGGTCAGGGTCGCTTCGCCGGAGTCGTCGCGCTCGAAAACCCATCGATACGTCGCACGCACCTCGTCGATCGTCTCTTCGGAGAGGACCGCGTCCTTGCACGAGTCCTTCTTCGTCCGCTTCGAGAGCGTGGAGCTCAGCGTGAGGGAGTCTCCGTCGAATGTGGCCGCGCCGGAGCGGTGGGTGAAGTACTCGACGCCGCACGACTCGCCTGGATGCCCGTTCACGAAGACAGCGGTCGTGTAGCTCCCGTCAGCGTCGAACTCGAGCTGCATGGCACCGCTGCTCGTCACCCAACTCCACACGACGCCAGTGAGGTCGGCCGGGACCTCGGAGGGAGGAGGCGTGGAGTCCGCGGAGGCTGTCGCGTCGGTGGAGCCCGCCCCGGCGTCAGCGAGCGGGCTCTCGCCGTCACGAACGTCGGATGCCTCTGAGGGGGACGCCTTCTGGACCGTACAGGCAGCAAGAGCGAGGGCGAATCCGGCGATACAGGTCACGATACCGAGCTTCATAGGCAAGACTCCATGCAAGGGCGCGTCATGGCCTTCCCGATTGGCCGAGGACGGCAACCCGGAGAGCGTGCGACCTCCTCTCCGGAGCCGCCATGGTGCATCTGCACCACGTCCGCTCGCCGGCGTCGCGGCGTACCGCAGATGCGCCATGGCGCGATTTCGGGCGGCGCCATACCAAACATTGGCGGCAACTCGGACCACAGCCGCCCTTTGGAATGGAGACTACCGAATGAGCACGTCCCGACTCGACAACGCCTACATGCCGACTGCTCGCCGGACGGCCTCGGCTCTCACCGCCTGCCTGGCGCTGTTTGCGGCCGCTACGATCGCGACTGCGTGTACGACGACCGAGGCCGGCACCGAGCCGCCGAAGAAGCCGGTCGACCCGAACGCGTGTCCGGCGACCGACGAGACGGCCATCACGACGGGACCGACGGTGCACGAGGGCGAGATCCAGGGAGTCGAGACGTGGGCCGCCTCGGCGAGCCCGCACGTCATCAAGGGCGACGTCAACGTCAGGAACGGCGCGAAGCTCGTGATCGAGCCGTGCGCCCGAGTGCAGTTCGTCGCGGCGGCGAGCTTGAACGTCGCCCATCCGCTGACGCCGAACCAGGGCGAGCTCGTCGCCGAAGGCACCGCGGAGCGTCCGATTCGCTTCGAAGGAAAGGACGGGGCGCGCTGGAACCACGTCTTCGTGCATGCCCCCGGCAAGGCGCGCTTCGCTCACGTTACGTTCGTCGGCGGTGGCGGCGGCGATACTCTGGGCCACGAGACGATCGGCGCCATGGGTGACGGCTCGTTCCCGCGCAAGGAGATCCTCTTCGTCGACAACGTCACGATCGAAGGGTCGCGCGGTGCGGGCGTGCGCATGGACACGGGCGCCGCGTTCGCGCCGGGCTCGAAGGCTCTGACGATCAAGGGCTCGGGCACGGACGACCCGCAACATCCCTATCCGATCGAGCTCGGCGAGTCTGCAGTCGGCTCGGTGCCCGAGGGCACGTACACCGGCAACGCGAAGGACGAGATCCTCATCGCTCCCGAGACCGTCGATGCAGGGGGCGGATTCCAGGTCGACACGACGATGCGCTCGTACGGAGTGCCCTGGCACGTGGGCAACTCGGCGGACAAGGACGACCTCTCCATCGGCAACGGCAATCGCGACGCGATCCTCACGATCGAGCCCGGCGTGAAGATCGTGTTCGAGAAAGGCGCCGCCCTCCGCATCGAATCGGACGATGACGGCACCTCGGCCATCCGTGCCCTCGGAACGGCGGAGAAGCCGATCGTCTTCTCGTCGGCGGCGCCGACACCGGCAGCGGGTGACTGGCGCGGCCTCTACTTCAACGGACCGGTCAGCGCCGACAACGCGCTCGAGCACGTGCGGATCGAGTACACCGGCGCCGACTGCCACTGCAGCATGATCACCTGCAGTGCAGGCGTGAGCACCTACGAGGCAGCGATCATCTTCGCCCAAGCGCCGAAGACGATGTTCCTCAAGAACTCGACGCTCGCGCACGGATCGGGTCACGGCGTCGTCGCCGGCTACCACGGTGTCACGCTCGACTGGAGCGAGTCGAACACGTTCGACGAGATCGCTCTCTGTCCGGTGACGCGGCCGGTGAACGTCGACACTTCGTGTCCGGAGCCGCTGCCCGCCTGCAAGTAGCTCGGCTCGCTCTTCCCGAGCAACGCCGCACGCCGAAGGTGTCAGTCGACGTCGCGAGTCATTCGGTCGAGCTCGACTTTGCTCGAGATGCCGAGCTTCTCGTAGACGTTCGTCAGATGCCTTCGGACGGTGTTCGGCGCGATCTCGAGCTTCTCGGCGATCTGCCGGAACGTGTCTCCGAGCGAGTAGGCCTTGGCGATCTCCCTCTCGCGCGACGTCAACGAGTCGGCGGCCACGCTCTCGCGTACATGCAGGAGGAGGCCCTCTTCGACCGCGTTGAATCGCAGCACGAGGGGACCGCGGACGAGCCGCAGCGAGCTCTCGCGCGCGATCGCGTCCCAGAGATCACGGGGCATCCACGGACCGGACCACGCCGGCCAGGCGCGCGTGAGCAGGTCCGAGAGCCCGGGCTCCGCCTCGAGGATGAGCGCGCTTCGGTTGAGGAGCGCCGTCGCCTGTCCATGACCGTCGACCAAGCGTGAAGCTGCACGGAGCTGTCCGAGCCGGGCACGACGCGACGCCATGACGATGTGGGGAGCGACGACCTCCTTCGTCGCCCGCTCGGCCTCGGTGAATGGGCGCCCCTCGTCCGCCCGCGAGATCACCATCACCCAGTACAGATTCGAGCCGGGATGGACCTGGGTCGTGCAGAGCACGTGCCGGATCCTCATGCGCCGCTGGTGCTCCTTCACCGCCTCGAGGCCCTCGTAGAGCGGCCAGCGCTCCACGTCGCAGTTGATCGTCGTGCTGGCGCAGCGCATCGCCTCGATCACGATCCGATCCTCGTGCTTGATGCGCTCCCAGCTCTCCATGAACGAGGGGTCGAGACGGTCGATCAGCACGTCGTGCGGCAGCGGAACCGAGTCCTGGAGCGATCCCATCGCGAGCACACCCGAGTTGAAGGGCACGAGCTTCGCGAACCCCTCGAGGGCGCTTCGCTGCATCTCGCGGTAGCCCAGATCGTGCGAGCGGGCGTGCAGGTCGAGGAGAAACGCCGAGACCGCTGCCAAGGAGGGGTGGCCTGGGAGCGCGCTCATGGAGGGGCCGGGACATTGTAGACCGAACTCGAGCCGCTCTCTCGACAACGGAGCTTGCTACTCGAAGCCCACGGGCCAGCGGTGACGCGAGCCCACCGACCCGGTCCGGGCGGTCGGGTCAGCCCTTCACGCCGCCTGCAGTCAGTCCGCTGAGAAGCTGACGCTGCGCGACGTAGAAGAGGACCATCACGGGGACGCTGACGAGGACCGCGCCCGCGGCGAACGCACCCCACTGGGTACTGTACTCGCCGACGTAGGACTGGAGCACCACCGGCAGCGTGAACGCGCTCTCGCGTCCGAGAAGCGTCGCGGCGAGGATGAACTCGTTCCACGCGCTCATGAATGCGAAGAGCGCGGTCACGGCGATCGCCGGGCGCGCCGCGGGCAGCGCCACCTTGAGGAACGCCTGGGTCCGCGTCGCCCCGTCGACCATCGCGGCCTCCTCGAGATCCACGGGGATCGCGAGGAACGCGCCGCGGAGCTGGAAGACCGCGAACGGGACCGCGGTAGCGGCATACACGAGGACGAGGCCGGTCCGCGTGTCGAGGAGGTGGAGCGCGTCGAGGATCAGGTAGAGCGGCACGGCACTCGCGACGCCGGGGAACATCTGCGTGAGCAGCATCCCGCGGAGGCCGGAGCGCTTGCCGACGAAGTCGAAGCGCGCGAGGGCGTACGCTGCGGGCGTGGCGATCGCGACGGCGGTCGCCGCGGTCGCGAACGAGACGACGAGCGAGTTCACGACCTGCCGCGCGAAGAGCCACCCGCGCTCCGGATCGCCCGCGCCGGTGACGAGGCGGAAGTTGTCGAGCGTGACGTCGTCCGCGCCGCGCGGGATGGGGAGCACACGCGACTCGGTGCCACCGGTGGGCGAGAGCGCGAGCGTCACGACCCAGAGCACGGGGTAGAGCGCGTAGACGACGGCCACGAGGAGCACGACATGAACGAGGACCGACTCGAGGAGGCTCCCCTTCTTCGCGCGCGCGCTCATCGGCCGACCTCCTTCGCGTCGCCGCCGATGCGGCCGAACACACGCGACATGAGCGCGAGGAGGCCGAAGATGATCACGGCGTAGGCCGCCGCGTAGCCGAGCTGGGCGTTACGGGCGAACGCCCAGCGGTACGCCTCGCTGACGAGGATGTCGGTCGTCCCATCCGGCTCGCCGCCCGAGACGAGGAAGACGACGTTGAACATGTTGAACGTCCACACCGAGCCGAGGACGACGGCAGGCAAGAGCGTCGGGCGAAGGAGCGGCAAGGTCACGAGACGGAACGCCTGCCACCGCGTGGCACCGTCGACCTCGGCCGCCTCGAGGACGTCCTTCGAGATCGACGTGAGCGCGCCCATGACGACGACCATCATGAACGGGAAGCCAAGCCACACGTTGGTGGCGACGTTCGCGGCGAACGCCGTCGAAAACTTGGAGAACCACGAGATCGGCTCGGCACCGAGCGCACCGAGGATCGCGTTCACCGCGCCGAACTGGCGGTGGAACATCCCCTTCCACGCGAGCGCGGTCACGTACGAGGGCACCGCCCACGGGACGATCAAGAGGACGCGATAGAACGCGCGAAGGCGGAGCACCGGTCGCGCGAGCGCGATCCCGAGGACGAGCCCGATGCCGACATGAAGCGCGACGTTCACCACCGTCCAGAGAACGGTGACGAGGAGCGTCAGGTAGAACGAGCCGTGCGAGAGCAGCGGCTTGCCGCGCGCGGTGAGGATCTCGACGTAGTTCGCGAGGCCGACGAAGCGGGCGTCGTCGCGTGTCCCCGCGAAGAACGACGTCGCCGCTCCCGCCACGAGCGGGAGCACGACGAGCACGACGATCGTGATCGCGGCGTGGGTCACGTACTTGTACGCCGGCTTCGATGCGAGGAGCTCGCGGCGGAAGCCGGGCGCTCGGACACGACGAACGACCGCGAACGCGGCCGCGAGGAGCGCGAGCCCGAGGACGACGACGAGCGGCGCAGGTGACGCCGGCTCGCGCGGCGGCGCACGCATGACGTCGTCGTATCGAGCCTTCGCCTCGGCGAGCGCGTCCTTCGGAGACGCATCGCCGCGGAGCACCTTGCGGATCGCCTGCTCCGCGGGCACCCAGACGGGGTTCATCGCCGTCGACACGGGCATCGGGATCGCGTCCGCGCTCGCGTCGTGGAACGCGGCGAGCAGCTTCCGCTCGCGCTTTGCGTCCATGGAGAGCGCGCCGTCGTCGGTCGCGAGGCCCTCCCAGTACGACCGCGTCGCGACGACCTGCTTTCCGATCGACGCGCGATCGCGAGCCGACTCGACGCTCCCGAGCGCACGCGCGAGCGCACGCGCCCCTTCGCTCTTCGCGCCCTCGGGCGTCATGAAGACGCCGTCGACGGTGAGGTACGGCCGCATCGGACCGACGTCCGAGATCGCAGGCAGCGGCACGACCTCGTACGGAACGTCGTCCTTCAGATCGCCAGCGAGCCACGGGCCCGAGATCACGGCCGCGACCTTGCCCGTCGTGAAGAGCGTCTTGACGAGGTCGCCGCTCGCCTCGTCCGGCACGACATGCGTCGTGACGAGCTCGCGCGCCTTCTCGAGCGACCGCTCCGCGGCCTCGCCCGTCATCGCGAAGCCGGCTCCCCGTGCGGAGGGTTCTGCTCTTTCGCCCCTCCCCTCGTCGAAGAGCTTCCCTCCGTACGCATGGAGGAGCGCCGAGTGGTAGTACGCCGACTGGGACTCGTACGCGAGCGGCCACACGCCCGCGCCGAGCGCGCCTCTCCTCGACGCGAGAGCCTCGAGCGTGCGCGGCGGCTCCGGAAAGAGGCGCGGGTCGTAGTACAGCGCGACGCACTTGCTCGCGAGCGGCACCGCGTAGCGCGCACCTTCGTGCGTGACCGCCGCGACGGTGACCGGCTCGTAGAGGCTCGCATCGCTGTCGGGGACCGCGTCCCCCACCGGCGCGACGATGCGGTGGAGCAGGTACTCGCCGAGGCGGTTGTGTGGTCCGACGAAGACGTCGGGGCCGTTGCCGCGCGGGATCGCCGCCTCGAGCTTCGCGAGGTAGGCCTCGTACGGGACGGCGAGCACCGTCACCTTCACACCGCGCTCCGCCTCGAAGCGCAGCGCGACCTTCTTCAGCGCCGCCTCCTCACCACCGCGGTACGGGTGCCAGAGGACGATTCCTCGCGGCGGCTCGGTGCAGCCCGGCAGGAGCACGAGCGCGACCAGCGCGACGAGCATCACGAGCGCGCGGAGGTGCTTCATGCGCGGCTCATCCAGGGCTCAAGCCAACGCGCGGTCGGTCGCGGCGTCGAAGAGGTGAACCGCGCTCGGTGCGACGCCAAGCGGGATCACCGACCCAGGCTTCACCGAGCGCGCATCGGCAGCGTCGAGCCGCGCAACGACCGTGGGCCCGCTCGAGGTGAGCCAGCCGTGCGCGAACGCCTCCGAGCCGAGCGCCTCGACGATCTCGACCTTTAGCTCGGCGATCTTCGGCGCGTCGCCCTTGGCGAGGAACATGTCGTGCGGTCGGATGCCGATCGTGACCTCGCGATCGTCGTCGAGCTCGCTCTTGAAGCGATCGTCGTCGACACGCGTTCGCACGCCTCCCCCCTCGGCGAACACGGCTCCGGCCTCCTTGACGAGACGGCCGGAGAGGAGGTTCATCTGGGGCGAACCGAGGAACGTGGCGACGAACTTCGTCCGCGGGCGCTCATAGATCTCGAGCGGCGGGCCCTTCTGCTCGACGAGACCTCCGTTGAGGACCCAGAGCGAGTCGGCGAGCGTCATCGCCTCGACCTGATCGTGCGTGACGTAGAGCGTGGTCGCGCCGAGCCGATCGTGCAGCCGGCGGATCTCGACGCGCACCTCGGCGCGAAGGGCGGCGTCGAGGTTCGAGAGCGGCTCGTCGAAGAGGAAGATCGTCGGCCGGCGCACGATCGCGCGGCCCATCGCGACCCGCTGGCGCTGCCCGCCGGAGAGCTGCTTCGGCAGGCGATCCATCAACTTCGCGAGGCCGAGCATCGCGCTCGCCTCCTCGATCCGCTTGGCGATCTCGGACGCGGGCGTGCCACGAAGCTTCAGGCCGAAAGCGAGGTTGTCGCGGACGGTCAGGTGCGGGTAGAGCGCGTAGCTCTGGAAGACCATCGCGACGTCGCGATCGCGCGGAGGCAGATCGGTCACGTCGCGATCGGCGAGCGTGATCGTCCCTTCGTCGGCCTGCTCGAGGCCGGCCACGAGCCGGAGCAACGTCGACTTGCCGCACCCGCTCGGCCCGACCAGCACCGCGAACGTGCCCTCCGGGATCTCGAGGTCGACACCTCTGAGGATCGGCGTCGTTCCGAACGCCTTCTTGATCCCCCGCGCAGCGCAGCGCATCGCACGCGAGGTCGAAGGAAGCGACGCCTCGCTGGAGTCGGCGGACGCCCCCGTCCCCTCGCTCTTCGCCACGCGTGAAGGAGTGGGTTGGATCGCCTCGGTCATCGGTCGTCTGGGAGCGCGGAGTGCTCTCCCCGGTATCGCGGGCACACGCCTGCCGTGCCCCGGAGCGGCTGTTCGTAACTCAATTTTGAGTGACGTTCGAGGAGAACGTTCGTGGGACCGTCGGCGGGACGTTCGTGGGACGTCGGCGGGACGTTCGCGGACGTTCGGGCGGAGGGAGAGACAACAGGAAGGCGGGAAGGCGGGAAGGATTTTTGTTTTTGGATTTCCATCGCTTCCCGGCTTCGGCGCTTCCCGACTTCCGCGGGGGCGCGCCCAAGGTCCGAGACGCTCTGACGAGTGCGGCGGGTTCGGCGCTTCCGGGGTTTCAGCGCTTCCCGGCTTCCACGGGGAGCGGTCAAGCTCCGAGACTCGAGCTCTCGTCGCGTGGGCGGCGGCGCCGGCACGAACGGCAGCTCGGTCCTTTGGTCCTTGCCCTAACCAAGCGGCGGTCTCCTCAGTCCGCGTCCTCGTCGCGGAGCGCGGCCAGCGCCGAGGCGAAGCACGACAAGGCGTCGTTGTCGAAGCAGACGAGCTCGACCCGCTCGAGCGTCGCGTGCTGCGCGAGGGACTTCGCGACCGTTGTGACCGCGATCCGTGCAGCCATCGGGAGCGGGAAGCCGTAGATGCCCGTGCTGATCGCGGGGAAGGCGACCGAGCGGAGGCCATGCGCGGCCGCGAGATTGAGCGAGCTTCGATAGGCGGACGCGAGCGCGGCGGGCTCGCCCTGCGCGCCGCCGTACCAGACGGGGCCGACGGTATGGATGACGAAGCGCGCCGGCAGGCGGTAGCCCGGAGTGATCCGCGCATCACCGGTCGGGCAACGCACGCCGGGAGCCACCTCGGGGAACGCGCGGCACGCGGCGAGAAGCTCCGGCCCCGCCGCGCGATGGATGGCGCCGTCGACGCCTCCGCCGCCGAGCAGTCGCTCGTTGGCCGCGTTCACGATCGCGTCGACCGCGAGTCGCGTGATGTCTCCGCTCGTGACGACGATGCGATCGGCGCTCATTCGGCTCCCTCCCCCCTCGCGCCAAGGTATCCGTCCGCTGCGCCGAAGTCGCGCCCGGCCGAATCGCCTTCGCCCGGCCGCGCGCGGCCGTTACGCTGCGACCGTGGCAGCGAAGAAGACATCGATCGCGAAGAAGACATCGGCCGCGAAGAAGACGAAACAGGCCGATGACGGCGCGCTTCCGAAGATCGGCAAGCCGGCCGAACGTGCGCTCGCGAGCATCGGCGTTGCTCGTCTGGAGCAGGTCGCGAAGCTCACCGAGCAGGAGCTCTCCGCGCTCCACGGGATGGGACCGAAGGCGATCGGTATCCTGCGGGAAGCGTTGAAGGCACGCGGGAAGACGCTCCGAGCGAAGTAGCCATCAACGGCGCGTCTCGCTCTCCGTCGGACCAAGGCTTTGGTTGCGAATGCCTCGACGTCGGCCGCCACTACACGCGCGTCGCGAAGGAGAGCTGCGGTTCGGCTCCGATGGAGGGCGGCACGACGCACGAAGCCGGGAAGACATTCATCATGAACATCTTCCCTCCATCCTTCCCGCCTCCCCGCCTTCCTGTTTCTCCCGGAGGAGGCGGCGCGTGCGCGTGTGCGAGCGATCAGCCGAAGAGATCGCGGAGCTTGTCCATGAAGCCCTTGCGGATCGGCGTGACGTCTTCGCCGAGCTCCTTCGCGAGCTCCTCGATCAGCTCGCGCTGCCGATCCGTCAGCGACGTCGGCACCTCGAGAGCGACCTCGATGCGCTGATCGCCGCGGCCGATCCCGGCGCGCTTGGGCATGCCCTTGCCCTTGATCCGCAGCGTGGTGCCGGGCTGCGTCCCCGAGGGAACGCGCAGCTTGCCCTTGCCGTCGAGCGTGGGCACCTCGACCTCGGCGCCGAGGGCGACCTGCGTGAACGTCAGCGGCACGCTGCAAAGGACGTCGTCACCGGCCCGCCGGAAGAACGGGTGCGGCAGTACCTTGATCTCGAGCTCGAGATCGCCCGCCGGGCGATCGGAGCGCGGGCGGTTGCCGGCGCCGCTGACGACACGCGTGGCGCCGTGCTCGACACCGGGCGGCAGCGTGACCTCGATCGTGTTCTCGTGGGTGACGAGACCGCTGCCCTTGCATCCGCCGCACGCGTGGGTGACGACGGCGCCGCGCCCCTTGCAGCGCTGGCAGACGCGCTCGACCGCGATCGGGAGGAGGCCCTGCTGGAAACGCACGCGGCCGCGCCCGTTGCACGCGCTGCAGGTCTCCGGCTGGTGGCCCTTCTCCGAGCCCGAGCCCTTGCAGTCGCCGCACGAGACGATGCGGTCGTAGTGCATCGTCTTGGTCGTACCGAAGGCGGCCTCCTCGAACGTCACCTCGAGCTCGCGCTTGAGATCGCCGCGGTCGCCCTTGCCGACGCCGAAGACACCGAGCAGGTCGCCGAGGATGCCGTCGATCGCGATCTCGCTGAAGTCGACGACGCCTCCCGCGAACGGGCCGCCCGAGCCGAACGGGGAGCCGGGCTCCTCCGCACGGTGGCCGAAGCGGTCGTACATCGCGCGACGCTGCGGATCGCTCAGGACCTGATAGGCGGCGTTGATCTCCTTGAAGCGGATCGCGGCTCGGGGGTCGTCAGGGTTCCTGTCCGGATGATGCTGCGCGGCGAGCTTGCGGAACGCAGCCTTGATGTCGTCCGGTCCAGCCGACTTCGACACCCCGAGGGTCTCGTAGTGATCGCGCTCCTGCGTCATTCCCGCATCTGCTCTTAGCAGGCTCCGGCCCATCGCGGGAGGGCAGCCGACCCGTCCCGGTCACCCGAAACCATCGATTCGGCTCGAGCCGGGACGCCGGGCAACCGACCCGCCTTTACCCATCCGCCCCACCGCAAACGGCCGAGCCAGTCCCCAGCTTCCGCGGTCTCGGCTAGTGTGCTAACAGGTTCCGCTTCCCATGAGCTCTGCGTACAGACGCATTTCGTCCGCCGAGCAGCACGCCCTCTTCTCGCGCGTGGTGCAGCGTTCGAAGCCGGTCGCCGGTCAACCCGTCCCCGTCGTCGTCTTCGACCTCGACGGCACGATCATGGATAACCGTCCGCGAACGGCGGTCATCCTCCAGGAGCTCGCCGCCGAGCTGCACCGCGAGGCCCACTCCGCGGCGGAGGTCCTCGCCGCCGCACGGATGGAGGAGCTGGCCTACCTGCTCACGGACTCGCTCCGACGCCTCGGCCTCGAGCACCCGGAGCTGCTGGCGCGCGCCGAGTCGTACTGGCGGACGCGCTTCTTCTCCGACGAATACCTGAAGCACGACACGGCCGTGAACGGCGCCGTCGAGCTCGCGCGCGCCTGCTACGACGCCGGCGCTACGATCGTTTACTTCACCGGTCGCGACCTGCCGCTCATGAGCCTCGGCTCGTTCCAGAGCCTGCGCGACCTCGGCTTCCCGATCGGCGTCGTCGGCACCGAGCTCGTGTGCAAGCCGGACGCGAAGATCCCGGACGAGGCGTTCAAGCGCGAGGAAGGCCCGCGGATCGCCCGCATCGGCAAGGTCGTCGCCGCGTTCGACAACGAGCCCGGCAACTGCAACGCGTTCCTCGAGATGTGCCCGGACTCGGACGTCGTCTTCGTCGACACGCAGCACCTTCCCGGGGCTCCGTCGCTCGCGCCGAAGGTCCACATCGTCCCCGATCTCGCGATGCGGTGACGGTGACACGTGGGCGGGCTCTTCGTGACCGGGCGCGCTTCGCCCTGGACCGCAGGGCTCGCGCTCATCGTTCTCGCCGGCTGCCGCACCAGCGGGCCCTCACAGACGGATCCGCCCGAGAAGGGGGAGAGCCCGCAAGCGAGCGCTCAGCCCGCACCGCTCGCAGTCGCGCCCACGACACCGCCGAGCGCCGCTCCGCTCACCATCTCGCTCGAGGGTGGTTCTCCGCCATCGCCGCTGCGAGGCGACGAGGTCCTCTCTCCTGACGCGCTGGCGCGCGAGAGCGCCGGCTACACGCTCTCGGCCGCGTTCCGCCTCGCCGACGTCACCGGCCCGACGCGCGCAGCGGAGGTGAGCAACGCCGGCCTCGATGCCGCGAGGAAGGCGACCGAGCTCCGCCTCGCGATCGATCTGTCGCCGACGCGAATGCGCGTCGTCGCGCACGGACAAGGCTTCGTTCTCCAACCGGACACCGAGATCCGCGCCCGGGCCGATCGCTTCGGTCACGTCGTGGTGTGGCCGGGAGCGGCGTCGTACCGTCCGCTCGCTCCGGGCTCGATGCGCGCACTCCTCGGCGAGCGCCGCTTCGATGTGGCCCCGATCACCGCGGCCGAGATCGTGCCGCGAGGCGACGGCGGCAGGCGCATCGGGATCCGGACGCGCAAGGTCGACGTCACCACACGCGCCGCGGAGGGGACGTTCGAGATCGGAAGGCTCGAGGGCGCCGGCGAAGGCGGCGTCTTGCTCTGCCGGCTCCTGCTCGACCTGATGAACGCACCGCCGGGCAGCAGCGTGTGCGGGCTCGACGAGCTCCCGGTGCGGGTGGAGCTCCGCTGGACGAGCCGCGGTTCGCTCTCGTTCGAGCTCACCGGCGCGCTCCGCCGGACGGACATTCCGAGCACGCTGCTGCTCGTCCCGCCGCAGACGGCTTCCTTCGCGTCTGCGCCGCTGCAGGTACCGGCCGTGTCGCCGATGCTGTCGCCGCAGGAGCTCGCGGCACTTCGCACGAACGACATCGAGCTCCCGCCGAATCCGAACGTCACCGGCGATGCGCTCGTGGTCGCGAACCCGAGCGTCGAGCTACGGGTCCTCTTCCTCGACGGCGTACCGGTCGCGTGGGTGGCGCCCCTGGCGCGCGGAGAGCTCCGCGGGCTTCGTCGCGGTCGCTACATCGCGCAGTGGCGGACGTTCCTCGGCGATTCGGTGGAGGCCGCGATCACGCAGCCGGTGCCCGGGATCACGCAGGTCGGAGGCGCGCCGGACGCGGGGAAATAGCCCCGCACCGCGCGCCTCCTTCGAGCCGCTCCCCCGGTCTCGACGCCTATTCGTAGTCCTCCTTCGAGAACGTCACGTCGCCGATGCCCGCCGCTTCGGCGCGGGCACGGAGCGTCTCGACGACCGCGGTGACGACGTCGAGCCGCGTCGTCGGGAGGTAGTACTCCTCCTCGTCGACCTCCGGCATCGCCGCGAGACGCGCCTCGATCTCGTCGCGCTCTCCCGGATCGAGCGCCATGTGGGCATGCCATCCCGGCTCCTCCGTCATCGTGATCGCCTCGCGCGCCATGCCGATCGGATTGAATGCAAGATACACATTCGTGAAATAGAGCCGCCAAGCATCGTGGTCGCCTTCCGCCCACCACTCGCCACCGAACTCCTGCCGCATGACCTCGCCGAGGTATGCGCCCACCGCCGGCGCGACGAGCTCGACGCTCTCCGGCCGCTCGCGCGCCGCCTCGCGGGCCTCGCGGACGTACTGGTCGAGCAGGCTCAGCGTGTCGGGCGTCCCGTCGAGCGAGACCTTGTACTTGCTGGCGACGAAGCGCATGCATGCCGCACAGAGCTCCGCCACGCGCTCCGGCGGGGCCGGCAGCGGAGCCGGTGCGCGCTCCTCGGCCTCGGCCTCGGCCTCTGCTTCGTCGTGGGCGTCGTAGCTCCCCGCTCCGTTGCTTCCGTTGATCATGCCGTTCTTGGGGTCGTGGGACATGGCTGACTCGATGCGGGCCGAAGGCCCACCTCTGCAGGTGGTTTTTGGAGAAAGAGGCCCGAAGGCCCAAAGGGAGAACCGAGCCGGTCGTACTCGACCGGCGGAAATGACGCACGGACGAGCGGTCGCGAGCGAAGCTCGGCGCACGCTAGCCGGACGGGCGCTCCCGCGCGACGAGTTCCCGTCGCAGCCGAGCTGACGCGAAAACCGCTCGCTCCGGAGGGCGCTCGGTCCGCCCATCCGCGTGGCCCCGCGGAATTTGGGCCTTCCGCCTGCGTTGAACTGCACGACCGGAGGGCCGGAGGGCGCTGGTTTCGGGGGGTTCGGGGGCGCCCAGCAGGATGGCGGCAAGCGATGGCCGCCCCTCAGCAGATAACCACGAATCCGCTTCACGGAAGGCCAAACCCGGCCTACCTTGTCAGGTCCATGCGCATCGGTATTTTCAGCGACATCCATGCGAACCTGGAGGCCTTGTCCGCGGTCCTCGAGGCGTATCGGAAGGAAAATATCGACGTTTACTACTGCCTCGGCGACACCGTCGGGTACGGCGGCTCGCCGAACGAGTGCGCCGACCTCGTCCGCGAGCTCTCCAAGGTCACGATCCTCGGCAACCACGACGCGGCCGTCTCGGGACGGATGGACTACTCGTACTACTACGAGGCCGCCCGTCATGCGCTCGACGTCCACGCCGCGATGATCTCCCCGGAGAACATGGCGTGGCTGAAGGGCCTGCCGTACCAGCACAAGCTCGACGACGTCGACCTCCTGCTCTGCCACGGCTCCCCGGTCCGGCTCGAGGAGTTCGAGTACATCTTCGCGCCGGAGCAGGCGCGCGAGTGCCTCCCCATCTGGGACAAGCTCGGGCACCTCACGCTCATCGGCCACTCGCACCTTTGCAAGGTGTTCGCGCTGACGAAGACCAGCGTCGAGGAGATGCCGTCGGTCGACTTCGAGCTCGCGCCCGACCGCAAGTACATCGTGTCGGTCGGCTCCGTCGGTCAGCCGCGCGACTTCGACAACCGCGCGAGCTTCACCGTGTTCGACACGGAGAAGAAGCGCTTCGAGTTCAAGCGCATCGAGTACGACATCGAGCTCGCAGCGGACAAGGTCCTCCGCGCGCGCCTCGAGCGCAACTTCGCGCACCGCCTCTTCATCGGCGTCTGACTCGCCGTTCGCCCAGCGCGAAGGAGAGAGTGCGCCCGCTCGACGACAGCGCGCTCGCGCCATCGTCGAGGAGCCGCCATGTGGAGGAGCGTCAGCCCTCGTCAGCCGAGGTCACGCCGAGCGCGCAGCGCTTCGTCTTTGCATCGCAGCCGGCCATCTGAGTCTCGCACGGCCCGCATGCGACGTCGTCTCGAGAGCAGTCCGTGCCCGCCTTCTCGAGGTCCTTCGAGTAGTTTTCGAGGTCCTTCCGGTTGACCGCGGCGTTCGGACAAAGGCACGCCTGGCAGACGACGCCCTGGTAAACGGCGACGCAGTCGCTGTCTTCGCTGCATGTCGTGTCGTAGTTCGTGACGGTGATGATCGCCGGCGGGGCCGGCGGGGCATCGTCCGTGCTGTCGCCCGTACGTCCGCCACTGCCCTCGCTGGCGCTCGTATCGCCGGTAATGCCGCCTCCCTGGCTCCCCTGGTCCGGGCCTTGATCGGGGAGCGGCCCCGGCCCGCCGACGCACGCAACGAGCAACGTCACGAGACTTCCAGTCACCAGAGCGACGCGAGTGCTTTGCATGAAGCTACCTCCGCGCGCAGGATACCAAAGCGGCGCGGCTCAGCCTCCATCTCGACCGAAGAGCCGAGGGCTCCCCTGCCCCGCACCGTCTCTCGGCAGAAGGGCCGGATGAACCGGCGGCAAGACGCGGCTACCGGCGAGCTCGGACACGACGTCGCGCACGAACGTCGCGAGATCGATGGAGACCTTGAACGCGCGGCTCCCGTTGCTCACCGTTCCTTCGAGGGCGATCGCGACCTCGGCGCCGCGGGCCTTTGCGACTCGGGCCGTCGTGATCGTGCAGTCGCACGTCGCCGGGGGCGAGACGATCGGCGCTTCGCCGGGCAGCTCGAGCTCGAGCTTCTGCAGGACGGGACGAGGCTCGTCTTTCTTCCCCGGCTCGAGGATCACAGCGAGCCCGACACGCGGCTTCTTCTGCGGAGAGGCGGCGATCCTCGCGGCTTCGCTCTCGACGACGGTGCCGAGCTCGACGCGCATGCGCTCACCGGCCGTCACCACGACGACACCACGCGTGAAGTCCGATGCGAGATCGACTTCTGTCGCCGGCGGATCGGGCGTACCCGACACGCCACGAATCGCGAGCTTGCCCCTCGGCGCCGGGAGCTTCGCGAGGCCTTCGAGCGGCGGCGACAAGACCGAACGCCACCGCGCGACCTCGCGCTGGCAAGACGCTCGCTGGTTCGGCATGAGCGCATCGCACTTCGCCGGCTCACGCGCGACCAGCGCCTCGCACGTGGAACGTTGGACCGTCCGGGATTCGCCGTTGCAGAGCCGGGGATCCTTCGCGGCGATCGCGACGCAGCTCGCATTGCGACCGCGCGTGACCAGCCCCTCGAACTGCAGCGGACATGCGTCGGGCGTCTGCGCGACCATCGCAACCCAGCTCTGACACCGCGCGCGAAGGGCGCTCGAGTCGATCTTGTCGCAGGTCTCTCGCTTGCGGTCCTTCGTAGCCTCGAGCAGGCGACATGCGTCGCGCAGGAAGGTCTCGTAGCCGATCGCGCCGAGAGCATCACCGACGAGCGGATCGAGCTTCGCGCGCTCGGCGACGCACTGGTCGACGTTGACGAACCGGTCGAGGTCCGCGGCGAGATCGCCGGCGGGCGGAGGCGGGTCGAGCGGATCGCCGAACGCTCCGGCATCGACGGAGAGCGCAGCCTCGGTCGCCGCGGAGGACGCCGAGCCCGGTTCGACCGGCGGCGCGGGCTTCCGCTCCTCGCAGCCCGCAGCGAGGAGAAGTACGAGCGAGAGCTGCGCCGTTCGTGAGCGCGTCATCGCGGTCGATTATAGCGGTGCTCGCTTGCATGGGACCGATCCGAGCACTCGCCTCCTACTTTCTGCAATCAGCGCAACTGGGTTGCGCTAGGCCACACCTCTCGGTCAGCGCAGCGTGCAGCGGATCTCGTGCGTCGTGATCACGATCATGTCCCCGTCGGACAACGCGCGACGCGTAACGCGCTCTCCGCCGATGTGGACGCCGTTCGTCGATCCGAGATCGACGATGTAGAAGGCCGCGCCCACACGCTCGATCACGGCGTGTTGCCGCGACACGTTCGGATCGTCGAGGCGAAGATCCGCCTGCGTCTTCGAGCGACCGAGGAGAAAGCGCTCCTTCTCCACCGGGTAGGCCCGGCCTCGATACTCGAGCATGAGCTGCCTCGCGCCCGAGGGGGCTTCGCGCGCGGCCTCGCGCACGCGCTGCGCCCCCGGCGGCATCCGCGGCGGCGGCGTGAGCGGGAGAGGAGGCGGGAGCGCACCCGAAGAACGTGCGGGCGGCGGAGGCACGCGCATCGCGGACGTCACGACGGACCGGCTCGATCCTCCGTCGGGAGGAACGGGAGGTGGCAGCTTCGATGCGGCGCGGCCCTCGCCGAATCCTCGCGGTCCTCCGTCCTGCGGAGCCGAGCGCTGCCCGCCTTGGCTCATCCGAGGCTTGGTCCGTGAATCGGGGCCGTCCCACGACGGCGGAGGTCGTCCCGCGCCGGGGCGCGCGAATGCGCCGCGTGCCTCCGTCCGCGCGAGGTCGTCATCGGGGCCGCCCTGCGCGCGCGGCGGCGCGTACGAGCGATCGAGCGGCGTCATCCCGAGCGCGTCGTGAGTCTCCGCGAACAGCTCGCGATTGTCCTCGCCGGCGGAAGGACGCCTCGGCGCCGCCGCAGTCACGCGCGGCTCCGGCGCGGCCACGACGTATCCGCGCGCGCTCGCGTATGCCGCCATCGCCTCGTTGACGAGCTCGTCGACCGAGACATCCATCTCGCGCGCCATCGACTCGAACGTCGACCAGACGATCGCGCGCGACTGGAAGGTCCGATCGCGCGAACGATCCGCCGGCGTCCCCGCCTCTGCGTAGTGATCGCGCGCGGGCTCGATGCTCGCCTCGCGCGAGCGGACGTAGTCACCGCAACGGCCGTCCTCGCACGCCGCGAGGTGCTCGTTCACCGCCCGCGCCATCTCCGGGTGCAGCTGTCCGGCAGCATGACGCGCGAGCGTGTCGACGTCGATGTGGTCGGCCGACGGATGCGCATCACGGCGCGAGTCGAGCCAGCGCTGAAGGCGTGCTTCGTCCGTCATCATCCCTCGATCCGGGGGACGCGATACCGCGCGTCTCCGTCACTCCTGATTGAGGCATCCTAGAGCACCGTCCCCCCTCTGTGAACGGCCTCCTCCCAACGGTGGAGCGGACAGGTAGACGGTGCTGAGCGGCTACGGCGCAGCGCGCGGGGGCCTGCCCGGTGCCAGCGCATGTACTCCTTTCCGGAGCGGCACGGGCAGATCGCGTTCTGGGGACGGGGGACGGGTTGGGCCTGAACGACCAGGTAACGATGCGCTCGGGCTCCTCGACACACCGCACCGCCCTGGTGCTCGTCTACGCTGCGATCGCGATCCCGTTCGCGGTCTTCCAGCTGCGCGGTGCCGTCCTCGCGAGCCCGATGGCCCTCGAGGAGCCCGCTATCGTCGACGGCACGACGCAACGCGACCCGAGCGCTAGAGCGCGGAAGAAACGCGGTGCCTCCGCTCAGTTGATCGGTGCGAAAGGCATCTCGACGAGCTTCCGCTGCGCGAATCCACCAGGGTACGCGTAGCTCGCGTATTGGGCCCACCCCCACACCGTAGCCGTGAACGGGCCCTCGCTCCGCATGCGCTGGAGGCCGGTCCTGCAGACCCTCGTATCGCCGCCCTCGCCAAAGCTGTCCCCGGGGCCACCTCGTCGCGCCAAATCGACCCGGGTAAACTCGTACTGTCCTCGCGTTCCGACGGGCTTCCAGCTCGGCAGGTTGCCTGCGCACTCGAGCCAGACGTCCTTGAACTCGCCGCCACTGCTCCTCCGCACGACGACGAGCGATGTCTCCGGGTAGGAATGGTCGGCATAGAAGCTGTACGAGCTCAAATATTGAGCCGCCGGAACCACGTTGACGAATTCTGGGTCCCCCCAGCCGAAGAAGCTCTGCGCGGAGCCCGGCGCGCCGACGTTGGTGTCGTTGCCAGCACCGCCCGTCATGTGAGCGGACACGTAGATGGGATGTTCGCTGTCCTGCGTACGGACCACGAACGCGTCCCCCGTTCCCTGGCTGAACTGAACGACCTCGCCCGCATTCATCGTCGTGGGAGCGCCCGGCGGGATCGCCGGATCGTAGTCGAGGCGCGTGCCATCCCGCGCCGCGACGATTCGATAGTAGACGGGCTCATGTTCATTTCCCAACCGCGGACGGTAGCCAACTCCGACGTATTCAGCGCCCCACTGCTCGAGCGCGGGGATCTGTTGGGAAAGAACGTCGCACGCGCTGGCCGTCCCCGGAATTCGTGCGCAGCTATTTCCACCGAAGAGGGTCGTCGGCTTGCTCGACGTGACGAGACTCCCGGTGAGCTCTGCGCTTTGCACGATCTGCAAGTGCTCTCCCTTCGCCAGTCGGTACGTCGCTTTGTTGTTCGCGAGCGTGCCGACCACGCGAGCGCCGTCCTCGATGTCGGCCTTCGGCAGGATGCTCACCTCGGTGTCGTCCTCGGCCGCCACGATCTGAACGGAGGGGTCGCCGGTTCGCGAGGCGGCCCAACCGTTGACGATCATATGCTCCTTCGCCCACGTGGCGACGGGCAACACCAGCGTTGCCGTGGGCACGATGGATGGGGCTCCACCGAACGGATACATCGACGTCAGCGCAATCGGAACGCTCGCTGTGAGTAGGAACGACGATCCGATTCCCGTGCCCTCGGGAACCGTATCAACCGTCGTAGCCGGCGTCACTTCGGATGGGCAAGCGATGTAGTCCAGCGGGAGTCCGGATTGCGGTGGCGAGTCGGAGACGAAAAGGAGCGCGCTCTCCCCCGCAGGAATGGGGCCGAGTAGAGGAGCAAGCGTCGAGGAGCCGACTTCAGCACGAAACAGCGAGCTCGAAATGTCTATCGGTCGGCCATCCCGCACGAGCGATAGGGTGACGGGCTGCGTCGAAGTATTGACGATGAACGCCGCTTCACATGAGTGCGGATACTTCTTGGTCATGCGCGGCATCTGGAAATAGAACTCGCAGCCGTTCGAGCTTCGATCCGCAGCTGCGGCGGCGCACGGCTCTTGGCATTTCGCGCCACCACACGCGAGCTCTGGACGGCACGTCTCGACGACCGCCCCCGTGCACGTGTCGATGATCGAGCGTCCATCGAGTGAGCACTCGACGAGGCAGCTCGGGGCATCTGCCGACGACGCGTCGAGGTCGAACGTGCGATCCTGCGGATCGAAAGCGTCTCGCTCATCCGCGCACGCGCCCACGCTCACGACTGAGCACGTGAGACCGAAGACGAGCGGCAGCGCGCGACGATAGATTTGGGAGCGGCTCATGGCAGCAAGACTTCCTTGGGAACGATGTTCGGCACCCTGAACGCCCCATTGCCAAGTTGGCCAAAGTAATTGGCTCCCCAGCAATACACTTTCCCGTTCGTCAGGAGTGCGCACGTGGAGTCGGGCATCGTCTTCACCTGGGAGGCGGTCGTCGGGAGGCCTTGCACTTCGACCGCCTCGTACGCGTGTCGTTTGGTCCCGTCGCCCGCCTGACCGCTCGCGTTGTAGCCCCAGCAATACACGGCGCCGGACGCGCCCACCCCGCACCATCGCTGCGGTTGAACCGTGCCGTCGGTGTTCTTTCGTCCGGTCGTCGTCGCCACCTGAACGAGTGGTTCCGGCGCCACGATCGGTTCGGGGAGCGCGTAGTCGAGCGGCGTGCTGCCACCGATCACCGATCCCCAACAGTAGCCGACCCCCCCGACCGTCGCGCATGCGCTCGTCGGTGTCAGATCGACCGAAGAGACATCGGCGATCGCGATGGGCATCGGATTCGGGTCGGGGTTGAGCGACGAGACGCGCGCGAGCGGAGGGTTCGCCCCCCAGCTCACGAGCGCGCCGTCCTCGCGCAGGACGAGAGACGCGCTGCTCACGAACAACGCGCGGACCGGCGCTCCGTTCGGGAGGGCCATCGGGCGTGGAGGCAGTACCTCGCTTGCAGGGGTCGTTGCGAGCGGCGCGAGCTGCGCGTTCGTGTTCTGCCCCCAGCAGAGGACGGCGTCGGCGACGGACGCGCAAGCGACCTCCGCGCCAACGGCGACGCGAGCGGCGGGCGGCAGGGGGAGCTTGATCGGTGTGAGCTCCCTGCTGAGTGAACCTCCGTCGTCGCGGAGGAACGGTCCGGTTCCCCAGCACCAGATGTCGCCATGGTCGTCGAGCGCACACGTATGATCGAGCTGGACGATATCTGCGACGCCTACGACGCGCATCGGCGTCGAGTCGTCGAGCGTACCCGCGTCCGCGCCGCGGCCGAGTTGTCCGGCACCGTTCGCGCCCCAACATGCCACCGTGCCGTCGTCGAGCAGCGCGCAATACCCCTCCCCGCGATCGGAGGCGCTGAGGGGGATCGTCGTCACCAGAGCCGTGGCGCACGGAGGCGACACGCACACGACGGGCAAAGGCCCCCCGTCGAACGACGACGCCGCATCCCTCGTGACATGGGCGTCGCGCGCTTCGGCATCCGTCGGCCCACCATCCGCGGCCGCTTCTGCCCCGCCGTCGAGCGGCTCGAGCGTCGGCCCGCTGGCGTCGCCGTCCTCGTCACTCGAGCAGCTCGTCACCGCGCTCGATGCCACCACGCCGGTGAGGAGCAGAAGCACGGCGGATGCGCGATGGTCGATGAATGACCGTAGATCAAGGGGTCGTCTTGTGAAGTGCATGGCGGACACCGATCGCCCAAATGTTCGTGTTGGAGGAGCCTCGAACTCGATGGATATGCCGTTCGAACGGTGCTCCGTTCATGGCTATCGTCGAGACTCCGTACCCGCCGCCGTTCCAGACGTCGCCGCTGGAACGAACGAGCAGCCCGCGTGAGCTCAGCCAGAAATCGTCGGGGCCTGCCCAGAGCGAGTTCATTGCCTTTACCGTGACCGACGTGGGGACCGGCGCGGCGGCGACCGAATAGTCGTCTCCACTCAGGAAGATCTTCACCACGTCCTGTGCGCCTTTGAGGCCGAGGATTCGGCCTTCGGACACGGCCTGAATGTCAGTGAGCCACCCATGAGCACCGCCGATCAGCAGCGCGCCGGCCCGCGCGGTGCACGGAGAGACGATGCTCGTCAGGGTGCCGTCCGCGATCCTTCGATAGCCCGCGGCGGTCTTGCGCACGAGGATGGCGCACCCCGACGACGTTCGAGAGCGCGCGCCCGAAAACCACATGTCATCAGGCCCCGTCCCGGCAGCGCTGAGAAAGAAGAGCCGCTCGCTGGAATTGGCGCGGTCGGTTGCAACATACTCGGGGAGCCACTCCGGCGCGCCACCGTCGACACTCGTGAGGTGATAGATCGTATTCGTGAACCACGCATAGACGTTGTCGGGCCCAGTCCCCCAGATGCCCAACGCCGGGTATCGCGTGGCGGCTCTCCAGTAGTTAGGATAGCCCGCGAGCGGATCCACGCTACCGCTGTTCTCTTGGAGTCTTTGTCGAGTCCACACCCACGCGGTCGCGGGAGGCACGGGCCTCTTGCCGTGATAGACGTAGCCAGGCGCAACTCCATAGTAGACTTCGTCTTCACTGGGCGCCCAGATCCCTCCAGCGTAGGCGCCGAAGCCAGGCGCGTTCTGGGTCGTATCGTCGATGTAGCGCCACGCTTCGTCGGCGTTGTTCCACTCGAGGACCTTGACGCCGAGCGTCGCGCTCTCTGCGATGGCGAACGCTCGCTCGCCGACCGGCCAGATGTCCTTCATCACCAGGTCTTCGTCCGGCAAGGCGGTGGGACACCAACCCGCGTCGCTGCACTTCGCCTCGACGGGCTCCGGGCTCGGGCCCGCCTCCCGCTCGACCGGTGCTGCGTCGACCGTGGCGGGAAGACCTCCGTCCGTGTCGGGTGAGGGCTTCACCTCCGATGGCTCTTCCGCGGTGGCACACGCCACGAGCGTTGCGATCCCTCCGAGCAGCAACGTTCCCCAGCTCGACGACATGACCCTCATGGCTTTCCTCCGAGGGAGAGGAGCACGCCCTGACCGCCGATCCAGACATGGTCTCGGGCTGCTCCCCACACCGTGGTGAGATTCGGCCGGCGCCCATCCAGCCCGGCAATCTTCACGCGTGACCAGCTCGTCCCGTCATATCGGAGGACCACGCCAGCGTCCCCGACCACCCATATGTCCCTCGAAGAGGATCCCCAGATGGCCCTGAGGTCCTCGTCGGTCGGGATGCCGGATACCACTTCCCAGACACCTGGATCTCCCGTGTAGCGACGCACCGTCCCGGCAGCACCGACAGCCCAAGCCTCGGCGGGTGAGGCGACCCAGACTCCGTTGAGGGATTTCCACGTCCGGGTGTCGAACTCCTTCAGAGTCGGCTCGGCGCCGTCCGCGTTGGAGATCAGGATTGCCGACCCCGACTCCCCGACCGCCCATGCCTCGTCGGCCGAGAGGCCGTGGATGCTCTTCATCCTCGAGCATTGATTGCACACGGTCGTCAACGGCGGATGAGCCTCGATCACGAACGTACCGGAAGGCGACTGCTGCATACGCCAGAGCCCGGCGGGATGAAAAAAGCCCGGCGCGAGATCGGTCGAGGTGTACCAGTGCCAGTTCCCATTCGGCCCGCTCCAGCTCGCGGTGAGCGTCGCTCGATCGGGTTGTCGCTCCACCGGCGCAGGCAAGACTACGGGGCTCCAGCCGCTCGTCGATGGGCCGGCTCCGGCGTCCGGGATTGCGAGGTTGCGCGTGTACGCGCGAGAGATGGAGCTGAACGCGACTTCGCTCGATTCACGTATCCATAGAGCGAGCAGCGAATCTCCGCTGCCCAGGTCCGACGGCGTCCAAGTCGTGCCGTCGAAGTGGACTATCGTGCCGAGGGCGCCAGCAGCCCAGACGTCGTCGACGGACCTTCCGCGGATGACGTTGATCTGGAGGCGCCGATCGAGGGCGCCGGGCCGGCTCGAATCGAAGAGTCCGTTGGGACAGAGGCTGCCCGCGGAACAATTTTCGGGAAAGAACTCGCAGTCGGGGCACTCACGCGCGGGTCGCTCGGCCGCGTCTCCAGCGTCCGCTCCACCGTCCTGTTCGGACGGCGTCGGTGGGATGGAGCTCGATCCAGCAGGAGAGGGCTCCTCGACCGGCTCGTGCGTCGAAGCGCAGGCCGTGAGCCACGCGACGAGAATGAGTCCGTGCGTGTCCAGCGCGATTCGATTCAATTCGGGCCTCCCGCGTCGTCATTGATTCGATCGCATGGCTCGACGACACATCTCCCGCCGACGCAAGCTTGGCCTGCGACTGCGTCGCACACGATGCCGCACCCGCCGCAATTCCGTGGATCGCTGGCGGTGTTGACTTCGCATTCGTCCGCCAAATCACCGTTGCAGTCACCTCTTCCGACCACGCATTCGAACGCGCACGTGCCGTGTTTGCAGCTACCGACGGCGGTTTCGCCCTTCGTCCTGCACGACCGGCCACACGCCCCGCAGTTCAATGCGTCGGCGGCGACGTCTACACATCTGTCAGTGCACCATGTCTTGCCCGGGGGACACGCGCATTCCCACTTGTAGGAAGAGTTTTGTCGACACGTCTGGTCGGGGGAACAGGCGTTTCCGCAGGTGCCGCAGTCCTGCGACGTGTTCAGGCGGACCTCACACCCATTCTCGATCAGGCCATCGCAATTCCCCCACAGCGCTCCGCATTTGGGTACACCGCACTCCCCTTCCTTGCAGCCATAATACATGTTCGGAGGCAAGGGAGGCTTGCCTTCCAGCGGGTGACACCGGTAGCTACACTCTCCGCAATTGGTGTCGTCGTTATCGATGTCGACGCATCCGGATGCGCAATACGTCAGCCCCGGCGAGCAGCCACATTGGTAGTTGATACCATGCTCCACGAGACACGGTGCATTCGGATCAGTGCATTGGATACCGCACCATCCGCAGGAGTCGTTCGATGATGCCATCGACTCGCAGCCATTGTCCGGGATCCCGTCACAGTCGAGGTATTTGCTCTTGCAGTTGAGGACGCATTGCCCGTCGACGCACTCGTAGCCCTCGCGGGCCGTCTCCGCAGGACACGCGGCCCCGCAGGCTCCGCAGTTGTTCCGGTCCGTCAGCAAGTTCACGTCGCACGGGAAGCGCGAGCTCGGGCAGTTCGTGTATCCCGTGGGGCACTTGTTCGACGGACAGTACGAGGTGAGCTCCGCGCTCGCGTCGATCGTCGAGGCGTCGGCCGTAGGAGTGAACGCCGTCACTGCTCCGGCGTCGTCGCGGGTGCCGAGGATGACATCGCCACGGATCGGCGCTGCGCACGAGATCACGAGCGCCGTCCCGGCGGCCGTCCAGAGGATGGCGTGAGTCACACGAGGGAATGTCACTGTCCCTCCCATTCGACGAGTCGCGATCGGAGGCGCGCCTCGTAGGGATTCCCCGGCAATCTCGTCAGGAGCTCCCGAGCAAGGACGGCGGCACGCGCGCGGTCGCCCGCGATGGCCGTCGCTTCGATTCGCATCATGTTTCCTTCCAGGGCAAACTGGCCTGCCGGATATTCGCGGTCGTAGAGCGCAATCGATGTCAGGCAGTGCTGGGCGTCTCCGCGCGTGAGCGCCTGGCGAGCCGCGATGATGAGCTCTACTTCGCGACGTAGCGTGGGGCGCGACGCGGGGGCCGGAGCCGCATGTTCCGTCGGGTCGTCGTGTTCGACGGCCGGCACGCGCGCCGGCAGCGCACGGGATCGCGGCGGAACGCGGGAGAGGGCGTCCGGGAGCTCGCCGACGGCCATCGAAGGAAGCGCCTCGGTTGCCGCCGGCTCGGACGATACCGCCGGCACGACGCCGGTGGTTGATGGGGCCGTAGGAGCGGTCGTCGTCGTGATGCTCGACGTTGGCTCCCTGGACATCGAGAGGGACGTGGAACGAAGCGCTGGGACGAGCACCACGACGCTTGCTCCTACGAGCGCGAGCCATCTCCAGGCGTTCGAGGCCGCCCGAGGCGCGGGAACCGCTGCGTCCGCGGCGGTCGCGTCGAGCGTCTTCAGCAATCCCCGAAGCGCCTCCGGGGGCGGCCCGACGCGGTCGTCTTCCGCCACGAGTTTCGCGAAGAGGTCGCTGTCTTCAGCCAACCGGCGGGGGTCTCTCACGTTCTGCCTCGCATCTTTGATTGCGGCCTCTGGAGCCGAGCTTCGAACCGTTCGCGAGCGCGTGCCAGCCGCGAGCCCACCGTGCCTGCTGGGGTCCCGAGGAGCTCGGCTATCTCCGAGATGGATAGGCCCTCGATCTCGAAGAGGATGAACACCGTTCGGTGTTGGTCGGACAAGCTGTCGAGCAGGCTCAACAAGAGAGCTTGCTCCTGTTTTCGATCGAAGAGGCTCTCGGGCGTCGCGAGCGTCGTCGGCTCGAACGCCGTGTCATCGGGATCGTCGACGAGCTGCTCGCGTCCGGACTTCCTCCGAATCTCCCGAGCGACGCGGACCGATACCCCGAAGAGGTACGACTTCTCCGCGCCGACTCTCACGGAGGCGAACTTGCGCGCGGCAACGAGGAAGACCTCCTGCGCGGCGTCGTCGAGCAGGTCCCACGGAACGCCGAGGCGCCGGAGAAAGCGCCACACGTTGGGGAAGTAGTCGATCGCCGCTTGCCGAAGCCTCACATCCTCGATTCGGCTCTGGGCCATCGCCGAAGTCTCGCTGGAGCCTCCCAGCGCGGAGTGAGAGGCAGCCGCCATGGACGTGGATGCAGCACGCTCCACCCTTTAATCCGTCATTCGCTCAAAATCGCCAACCGCCTCCAAGCCCAAGCGATGGCCCCCACGGCGGAGCGAGTGACACGACCCCGTCGGGCTCCACACGGAAGCGCTCGCGTGTCACCGGAAACCACACTCCCCCCACGAGCTCGACGAACAGGCGCGGGTGGAGTTGCCAGCGGGCGCCGAGCACGGCGCCGTAGTCGAGCCAGAAGCGTCGCTGGAGGCGCGCGTCCCGAAGTCCGTGAGCCTCCGCCGAGAGTTGGCCGATATTGGAGCCGACGCAGCCATCGATCGAGATGTCCGAGGGGAGCTCGAAGCGGACAAGGCAGGCTTCGACGAAGCCCGCTCTCCAAGAGATGTCCGCGCTGCTTTGACCGACAGACGCCGTCCGCGGGAAGCTCTGCTTGTACCCTGCGCGAAGAGCGGGGCGCACGAACGAAGCTCGACCGAAAGGCGCGTGCCACCCCACCTCGACGAACGCCTGCATCGTACCGAGCACGCCGGATACCGCGCCGACGGCGTCCGCCCGGCCCCCGATCGAGACCTCCGCACCGCGCATGGGTTTCGGCGCAGAGCCCGAGCGGTGGGCGGGGGAGCGATCCACTCGGCTGCCCGAGGGCGTGAGCGGCGGCGAGGGATCGTCGGATCGCTCGAAAGGCGCAGCGGCATCGAGGGCCCCCGGATCGATCGCTAGCGCGACCGCGACGGCAAGCCCGGCGGCGACGTCCTCGCAGTCGTCACCGCGGATGTCACGCCCGAGCCCGGGATCATCAGAGGTCGTCGTCAGGTCGAAACGGCCGACGTACGAAGAATCGTCCTGCGTGATCCGCACGATGAACCTTCGTGCCTCCGTACCGGGAGGCGCGAGCGTCCACCCCGTCGTGTACGAGCGGATCTGCGCGAGGACGAGCTCGGCCGCCGGGCATTGCGTCGGCGCGGTGTAGTCGAACCGGATCGGCTCCTCGTTCTCGGCCGCCGTGCTCTTCGAAGTGAACGAGAAGACGGCAGCGCTCGCAGCAAGGAGAGTCGACCACCGTCGCGAAGCGCCCACCGCTCGCAGATCCTAGCGCAAAGGCCTCGTGGAGCTCCGCGAAAGGTAAGCGCGTCGCGCCCGATAGAGCTCATCGACGACGGTGAGGACATCATCCCGTGCTCCGGATCCTGAGCTTGTGGTGAAACGCGCGAAGGACGACACGCGGGCGAACGATCGGCGCAGGCGGCTCGGCACCGTCAGGTAGGTGCGCGCGCAGGCGCGGGAAGAAGAGGTCGGGCAAGAAGGGTGTACCTTCGACCTCGGACGGCTCGCGCCTCGCCAGCATGGGGCCAGCTCCATCGCGCCCATCCTCGCCACGCCATCCTTGGATGCCTCGCGCGCGAGACGTGGCAAAATTGGGGGACCTTGGCTCTATCCCCTTTCCTTGCTCCAACCGCTGCGCGTCTCGGCCTCCTGGTGCTCGCCGTCTCCATGGCGTTCACGCCAGCGTGCAGCGCAGGCGACGAGGACCCCTTCCCCGATCCCGATCTCGCCGTCGTGGAGGCGAACCCGGACGGCGTTCCGTATCCGACCGATCACATCGGCGGAACGAAGCGGAGGGGGACACGCCGTGGCGATCGAATGCCGAACTTCACGTTCCGGGCGTACCGAAACGGCCGTGCGGGCGGCCTCGAGACCGTCTCGCTCTCCGAGTACTTCGACCCGGGGCAGAAGCGGCACAAGGTCCTCCACCTCCAGGTCGCCGCGACGTGGTGCTCGATCTGCTCGAGCGAGCTCGAGGCTACCGTCAGCGTCGCCAAGCAGCTCGAGGAGCGCGGCATCCGCTTCCTCGAGGTCATCGTGAGCGGGAAGACCGCCGGCAAGGGACCGTCGCTCGCCGAGGTCGACGCGTGGATCGACCGCCATGGGACGAACTTCCCGACCGGCATCGACGTCGCCGCTCGTCGACTGGGCGCGCTCGGCGTGAGCGGCACCGCGATGCCCCACGACATCCTCATCGACACGCGCACGATGGAGATCCTCGACTCGTCCGTCGGCGCACCGGTCGACGTCGGGAAGTACGTCCTCGAAGCGCTCCGATTCGTCGAGGACAACCCTCCGTCCTATTGAGCCGAAGGGCTGCCCCGGGCGGTGCGAGCGGTCTGCGCGATGGGGGCCCGCACTGAACACGTCGGTCGGGCGCGGACCGACGATCCCAAGTGCCTAAAATGAGGGTCACTTGACACTGAACATAAAAGCAGTATAGTCGCTGCTACTGAGGCTCGGTACCCGCCTCGTTGCGGTCCTCATGAACGAGGGGGCCAGAAGAAGGAGCGTCATGGAGGAGAAGAACCGTCAGAAGGCCATCGAGCTCGCCGTCAGCAGCATCGAGAAGGAGTACGGCAAGGGCTCGATCATGCGCCTCAAGGACGGCGAGTCTGTCCTCAACGACGTCGAGGCGATCCCGACCGGGTCCATCGGCCTCGACATCGCGCTCGGGATCGGCGGCTACCCCAAGGGCCGAATCATCGAAATCTACGGTCCGGAGTCGAGCGGCAAGACGACGCTCACCCTCCACGCGATCGCGCAGGTCCAGAAGGCCGGCGGCGTCGCCGCCTTCATCGACGCCGAGCACGCGCTCGATCCGGCCTACGCGCGCAAGCTCGGCGTGAAGACGGACGAGCTGCTTGTCTCGCAGCCCGACTACGGCGAGCAGGCTCTCGAGATCGCCGACATGCTCGTCCGCTCCAATGCGGTCGACATCATCATCGTCGACTCGGTCGCCGCGCTCGTTCCGAAGGCGGAAATCGAGGGCGACATGGGCGACAGCCACGTCGGTCTGCAGGCGCGCCTCATGAGCCAGGCGCTCCGCAAGCTCACGGGCACCGTCGCGCGCTCGAACTGCCTCCTCGTCTTCATCAACCAGATCCGCATGAAGATCGGCGTCATGTTCGGCTCGCCCGAGACGACGACCGGCGGCAACGCGCTCAAGTTCTACGCCTCCGTCCGCCTCGACATCCGGCGCATCGGCCAGATCAAGGAAGCCGGCGGCGGCGACAAGAAGGACCCGGTCACGATCGGCAACCGCACGCGCGTGAAGGTCGTGAAGAACAAGATGGCGCCGCCGTTCAGGGAGGTCGAGTTCGACATCCTCTACGGCCAGGGCATCTCGAAGGCGGGCGACATCATCGACCTCGCAACCGACCTCGGCATCGTCGACAAGAGCGGCGCGTGGTTCTCGTACGGCAGCGAGCGCATCGGCCAGGGCCGCGAGAACGCGAAGACCTACCTCGAGCAGCACCCGCAGCTCATGGACAAGCTCGAGGCGATGATCCTCTCGAAGCACGGCATTAAGCCGCGCGCCGGCGGTCCGACCCCCGAGGTCGACACGAAGGCCGACGCGAAGGACGCGAAGGACAAGGACGCGAAGGCAGCATCGAAGGGCGAGGTCGCGCCCGACGGCAAGCCGGTCGTCCGCATGAACCCGCCCGCGAAGAACGGCGCGGACGAGAAGCGTCCCGGCAAGCCCGCCAACTGATCGTCCTCCCTCGCGCCCACGCGAGGCGCGGAAAGACAACGAGGCCGCTGCGCTCCGAGCGTGGCGGCCTCTTCGTTTTGCGAGGTGTCATCGTCCGTGTCGCGACGTCAATCCACGGTGCAGCGGTACACGAGAACCCTTGCATGCGAACGCCACGAGCCGCCCGCCCCGGCCGAGGCGCGATGACTGGTCCGCCACGCTCAGGTCGGCTAGCGTCGCGGGGCGAGGTTCGGGATTTCGTTGAGGCTTCGTCGCGGGCGTGAGCGGGCGTGGGCGCTGGCGAGCGCGGCAGGGCTTGCGGTTGCGTCCTGGGCCGGTTCAGCGATCGGGGCGCCCTTCGAGCTGACCTGGTCGGCTCCGGAGGGCTGCCCCTCGCGTGAAGCGATGATCGACGCGACCCTGGAGCGACTCGAGGAGTCTCGCTCCGACGCTCCGCCTGAGCTCTTCGTGCAGGGCACGGTCCGCCGGGAGAGCGGCGGGTTCGTGGTCTCGCTGGCGCTACGGGACGCGTTCGGGCGTGGCATGGGGGAGCGCGAGGTGCGCGTCGAACGGCAGAGTTGCGAGGCGGTCGAAGGGATGGGAGCCCTCGTCCTCGCGCTGATGATCGCGGTCGCCCGGCCCAACCTCGCCCCGCACACCGAATCGGCGCAGGAACCCGGAACGGCGCCGCCGTCGTCCGAGCCGCCGTCGTCCACGCCGCCGTCGTCCGAACCACCAAGCCCTCCGCCCGTTCGTCGGCCAGGCAGGGCGGCCACGGGGCGCGAGCTTCCTCGTTCCTCGTCCGAGGAGCGTCCGCTCCGCCTCTTGGTCGGAGCTGGCGGCACGGCATCGCTCGGCGTCTTGCCGATCGCGGGGCTCGGCTTCGGACTGCGCGCGATGGTCTCTCCGCGGTCGATCGTTCTGGTCGGCGTGGAGGGCGGGTTCGACGCCGGCGCGTCCGTGGAAGCTCGCGGCGGCGAGGTCGGGTTCCAGATGTTCAGCGCGGCCGCCCGTGTCGGGCTCTCGGCCCTGCAGACACCGCGGTTCGAGCTCATCCCCAACGTCGATCTGCGTGGAGGGCTGATACGCACCTCAGCGCGAGGCCTTCGCACCGTCGAGAGCGACGACCGCACCGTCGTCCTCGCCGGACTCGGCGTGCTCGCCCGCGCCAAGCTCGGTCAGGGCTTCTTCGCGGAGGTCTTGCCCGAGGTCGCGGCGGTCTTCTTTCGCCGTCAGTTCCAGATCCGCGGCGGCGGCCCACTCTACGACGTCCATCGGGTCGGAGCGGTCGAGGCGCGTCTCTCGCTCGGGCTTGGGTACGAGTTTCGGTAGTCGCGACAAATCGACCTGGGCCCACAATGGAATTCCGGACCGGCGTGCATAAGATCCAACGTGCACGCCTCGCTTCTTCGTGTCGCCATGCGGGACGCTAGCGAACCAGCGCCCGCGCGGATGCCCATCGGGGAGCTCTTCTCGACGTGCCTCCCGTTCGTATGGCGCAACCTGAGGCAGCTCGGGGTGCACGAGCCCGATCTCGAAGATCAGAGCCAGGAGGTCTTTCTCACCGCGCATCGTCGTTACGACGAGTGGGATGGTCAGCACCCGCGCGCCTGGCTCTACGCGATCGTCCGGCGCTGCGCGTCGGCCTATCGCCGCCGGAGTCATCGCCGCCACGAGAGTCCCGTCGAGACGGTGCCGGAGCGTAGCGATCTGCGCGATCCCTCCGCTCGCGCAGAGATCGAGCTCCTGCTTCGCGTCCTCGACGGGCTCGACGAGGAGAAGCAGGCCGTCCTCCTGCTCTACGAGGTCGAAGGTATGTCGGTGCCGGAAATCGCCGCGGCCGTTCAATGTCCGCTCCCGACCGCCTACACACGTCTTTACGCCGCGCGGCGCGAGCTGACGCGTGCTCTCGAAGGGGTGAAGAAATGACCCATCGCAACGACCCGCCTCGCTTCGAGGAGGAGGGGCCCGAAGCGCTGCGCGCGCTCATGCGCGCCATGCACCAGCGCGGCCCCAGTGACGCCGCGGCGGAACGAATCGCAAAGCGGCTCGCGACGGCGGGCGTTCCCACGGCGCCCGTGAAAGACGCGCCGCTCGCCGGGCATTGGGCCGCTTCTCACAAGCTCGCCCTCGCGGCGCTGGCGGCTCTCGGGGTGATCACGCTCGGTTGGCAAGCCACACACGCATCACCGCCGGCCAGCCCTGCTTCGCCGAGCGATGCCTTCGAAGCCGTCCCGAGCTCTGTTGCGTCGCCGACGACCGCAGCCTCCGCGCCCGTGGCTCCCGCGAACGTCGCCCCGATCGAACCCGCGGTAGTCGCGATCGGTGACTTGCCGTCTGCGTCGCCGCCCGCGGCCCGTCCAGCGGGGGCGGCCCTCTCCGCCGGCGGCGTGAAGGCCAAGACGTCGACCGGAAACGGCGGCGGGGCGGCGTCTCCGACGGAGCTCGAGATCATGCAGCGCGCCCAGTCGGCGCTCGCCGCGGATCCAGCGCGCGCGCTCGCGATCACGAACGAACACGCGCGCGCGTATCCGTCCGGCGAGCTCGTCCAGGAGCGCGAGCTCATCGCCATCGAGGCGCTCGCTCGAACCGGTCGCAAAGACCAAGCGGAGGCGCGCGCTCACGCGCTCATCCAGCGATTCCCTCGGACGCCGTACGCTGCGCGACTCGAGCTCGCGATCGGCAGGCCTCTGCCGTCGCTCGGCGCTCCTCGCAATCCGTAATTTCAATGGTCGGGCGCATCGACGCCCGGCCCGAACTCGTGAACTCCGAATCAGGAGAATCTCGGCATGACTCGACGTGTCGCGCAATGGACTGCGCAATTGGCTCTAACATTGCCCGCTACGTTCGCGTGGCTCGGCGGCTGCGGCGTGTCCAACACGGTCATCGCCGAGGTCGACGAAGCCGGCCCGGTGGCCTTCACGACGGGCGACGCTGCAACCGCCGACGTGAGCACCGGCCTCATCGACTACTGTCCCACGAACAATTGCCCTCCGGGGTGGACGACGTGCCCGAACTCGCGCTTCCCGTGCGACGTGAACCTGGAGAACAACCTCGACAACTGCGGCGCATGCGGCCACGCATGCCCCACGGCAACCGGCTGGGAAGCCTACTCGTGCATCGGTGCTGCCTGCGTCGTGAACTGCGCGACTGGGGCGAACGCCAAGCTCGACTGCGACGGCCTCGCCGACAACGGGTGCGAGACGTCCGGATCCTCAAACGAGAACTGCGGCGCGTGCGGGAACAAGTGCCCTGATCCGGCGAATCCTTGCATTTACTATATCGACACCCGGGAAATGAAATGTGGCTGCCCCGTTGGCAAACAATGGTGCACCTCCCGCTGCCTGAGCAAGGACGCCGATGACCATTGCGGCGCTTGCAACAACAAGTGCAACCCCAACGGGGACGGAGGAACACTGCCGCCCAACAGATACTACGGGTGCAAAAACGAGCAGTGCGGAGCCCTCAAATGCAAGACCGGCTTTGATAATTGCGACGGGCTGGAAGACAACGGATGCGAGACATCCCTCACAACGAACACAGACTGCGGCGCATGTGGGAATGCGTGTCCGACCGGTCAGGCGTGCCGCGTCGATCCTGACAAGACGGTGCGGTGCATGTGTCCGCCAGGCCAAACGTTCTGCGGGACGGGGCACCAACTCGCTGGCTTGGACGAAGGCGCGTGCGTGGACGTCGCCACGAACCAGGACCATTGCGGCGCCTGCTTCGCCTCGTGCCTGGCGACCGACAACGGTGATAACTCCGCTGCTGTCTGCAAGCACGGAACATGCGTAAGCGAATGCCACGCAGGCTTGGCCGACTGCAACAATAGCGCACTTGATGGCTGTGAGGTAAACCTGAACAGCGATCCGCGCAATTGCGGATCTTGCGGAAGCGCCTGCGACGCGGTGGCCGGTCAGGCGTGCGTCGGCGGTCGGTGCGTGGTCGAGCCATGCGACGCGGATGCGGGTGGAGGGACTGCCCGATGACGACGATGCGCTCCTCAGTTCTCGCGCGGCTGCTCGCGGCAGGCGTCCTCTCGTGTGCGGCGGCGAGCACGCTCCTCGGCGCGTGTGCGTCCAACGAAAGCGCGTCCCCCGACGTGCCGGACGCGACAGTGACGCTGACGCCCACGCTAGACGCTGGGCTCGGCGACGCCGAAGCCGAAGCGTGTACCACCGACGACTGTGAGTACTTCCCGGCGGCGTGCGCGCCGGATGTGCTCTGCCCGAACGGTCCCTTCGATCCCGAAAACCCGGCGATGGGCCTGGATTGGGGTACGCGAATCAACGTCGTCGTCGGCCGTTCGGCGAGCGACGTTTGGTTCGCCGGCACGGCCGGAGCGGTCGGCCACTTCGACGGAACGTCCTGGACACCATCCGACGTCGGGTCCCAGGAGACCCAGAACATCCTCTGGCTCCTCGACTCGGCGGAGGTCTTGCTCGGAGCAGTGAACCCAGTTGATCGGGTCTACACGCGTGGCCTCGACGTCGACGCGGGCAGTCCGGTCTCTGCGGGTGGCTGGTCGCTTCAGCCAGCTCTGGAGGGCCGATACAACGACCTCTGGCAGCTCACGGCAGCGTGGGCCATGCCCGGCTCGAGGTCGCTCTGGTTGGCGACCCCCAGCGCTCTCTGGCGTTTGTATCGAACTCCGGAGTCGACGTTCGAGCTCCTTCCCGGCATTCCGTGGTCCGTATGCAGCGTCATCCCGTGTCGCTCGATGCGGAGCATCCACGGGGCCTCGGAAAGGACCGTCTGGGCCGTCGGCGACCTTGGCGCGGTGGTGCGCATCACCGACGCGGACGGCGCTACGCCGACGGCGACACCTTTCAACACGCGGACGTGGACAGGATTGTCCGGCGTATGGGCCGCGTCCGACACCGACGTTTGGGCGGTCGGCGGGACGGGCACGATCCTCCACTACACGGGGGACCCGCTGCGCTGGGACGTCGTCTCGGACGTGCCGACGAGCGAGAATCTCAATGCCGTGTGGGGCACGTCCCCGTCCGACATCTGGGCTGTCGGCAATGCAGGAGTCGTCCTCCACTACGATGGATCACGCTGGTCGCGCGTGAAGGTCGCGGGCGCCGGCGTCCGCCGGCCCGACCTCTACACCATATGGTCGCCGGGGGCCGGACACGTCTGGGTCGGCGGCCAAGGCATCTTGCTCGCTCTCGGAGGAAACCCATGAGACGTTTACTTCTGCTCGCTTGCGCCTCGACCGGACTCGCGGCGGCCGTGGCCTGCGCGACGTCGGACGTCGACGCACCGTCAGAGTCGCCGAACGATGCGATCCCCAACGCGCTACCGGAGGGCGGGAGCGACGACGGGGGCGCCGCCGATGACGGTGCAGTCCCACGCGTGCCCTCCTGCAGCGATGCGGGCTGGTGCACGACCTCGCTACCGGATCCCGATCTGACGCTGAAAGACATCTGGCCCTTCGAGAGTCGCGCGTTCGCGATCGCCGAGAGCCCGACTCAGGGGGTCAAAATCCTCGAGTGGGACGACGCCGTGCAGAAGTGGGAGTACATCGACGACAATACACAGAACACGTTCGAGTCTGGAGAGTACGCAGGAAAGATCTGGGCGCCGAACGAGAACGAGCTCTACTACGGAGTCGCGCCCGCGTTCATCTACCATGGCAAGCGCACCGCGCCGTCATCACCTTGGTCGTGGCAGCGCAGCCGTCTCGAGAACAACAGTCGCGACACCAATCCCGACCGCGACCCTGGCGTTGCCCGTCTCGGTCCACCGTCAGGAACGGTCCAGGCGGCGCTCCGTATGCCGCCGGCCGACTTTCCTGCGCTCGGCGTGTGGGGGACGTCCGCCGACGATGTCTACGCCTGGTACGCGAACACGATCTTCCATCGAACGAGCGAGAGCGGCGGAGAGGCCACCTGGGTGGCCGAGTACATCGCGGACGACACAACAGATCTGTCCGACACGTTCTTCCTCTTCAGCGCCACCGGATCGAGCCGCGACGATGTCTGGTTCTCCGGCACGCGAGGCCGACATGCGAACACGGGCGTCTTCTCGTGCCCCCTCGTCGTTCACAAGACCGCCAAAGGGTACCGTCGCCTCGTCGATCACACCATCAGCGGGACGAGCAATGCCGATCACACCCAAGGAATCTGCGGCGTGAAGGCAAATGCCCTGAACTTCCAATTTTGGAGCCTGGGTGTACCAGGCCTGATTCCCCCGGGCCCGATGGCCTACCGGGCCGGCGGGTGGCTCACGAGCATCGCGTCGGCAGGCCCCAACGCCATCGCCAGCATCTATCAAGGCCGCCACTTTGCTTATGTTGATGCGAAAGACGGCGGCATTGCGCGAATCAACCAAACAACCGTCAGGCCTCCTCGCAACGACACGCCATCCATCTTGACCTCGGTCTGGGTCCACGAGACCGAGACGTGGATGAGCGGATGGGGACTCGTCCTTCGAATGGACAAGGACGTCGATCAGTGGAGCACTGGCAAGCACCTCACCGAACCCTCGAACGCCACGGACGGTGGCGAGGGCACGTACAGCGTCTCCACGACCGTGCTCGGTGGCGCGCCCCTCGGCGCGCCCCTCTACCAGGTGCGAGGCACCTCCAACACCAACCTCTGGGCAATCGGAGCCCGTTATGCACTTCACAAGACGACGCCCTAGTCAGAGCGCTTCGCCCATCCTCGTCGCCGTCTCCTTCTTGGCGTCAGGCGGCGCGGCGGCGAGCTGTTCGAGCAGCGACGGCGATGGCTCCGGTCCGGATTCGATCGATGCGGCCGCTGACGTGGCGAGCGCGTCAAAGGACTCAGGCATCGATGCGCCGAGCATCCGCGATGCCGGCTCCGTGGATGCAGCACCATTGCCAATCGTCTGCACGTCCCCGCCGTGCGCGACGTCGCTCGTGACGACGCTCGGCGCCGGCATCAACGACCGCGCCGAGGGCTTCTGCGCGCTGCTCGGTGACGGCACAGTCGCGTGCTGGGGCGCGAACGGCGCTGGCCAGCTCGGGCGAGGCGACGACGCGGGAAAGGTCGATAGCTCAAACGCGGCGCGCGTGGTCGGCCTGTCGGAGATCGTCACGATCGATCACACGTGCGCAGTCGACAGGAACGGTGCAGTGTGGTGCTGGGGGACCGGGCCGTTCCTTCGTCAGGCCGACGCTGGCTCGGTGACGACGGAGGGCACGCCGGTGCAGCTCGATCTCCCTCCCGCTACGAAGGTCGCGGTCGGCTACACCACCGCGTGCGCGACGGTGGAGGGCGGCGTCCATTGCTGGGGCAGCAACGCGGACGCACAACTGAGCCCGCTCCCGGCCGCATCCGAAGACAGAGGCCTGCCGAGGTCGGTGCCCATCCCGCCAGGCGCACCCGTCCGCGCCATGGCCGTCGGCAGGGCGACCTTCGTCCTCCGCGAGGACGGCACGCTCGTGACTTGGGGTGCAAATCCGCCGCTCGGACGCATCTCGCCGCTCTTCCCCGATCCGTATCCCGATCACGTCGAGATCAGCGGATTCGCCATGGTCGACCTGGCACACGACAACGCCTGCGCGACTGCAGGCGGCATCGGCTACTGCTGGGGAGCCCCCAGCGTCCCGGGCAAGGGATCGGCCATCGACCGCGCACTCCCCGAGCCGGTCGTAACCCCGGAGCCGATCGTCGATATTGCGACGACGCAAACTCACGTCATCCAAGATCTCGGTCTGAAGCGGTCTCGCTGGTGTGCGTCGTCGGTATCCGGCGCCGTCTACTGTTGGGGACTCAACGAGAGTGGACAAGCAGGAGACGGCACGCAGAACTACGCGTTCGACGCCGTCCAGGTCGAGGGGCTCCCCGAGCCGGCCGCACAAGTGAAGACGACGCCCAATACGACGTGTGCGCTCTTGACGAATGGCAAGGTCTATTGCTGGGGCAGCAACCACAACGGTCAACTGGGTAACGGACAGTCTCCGGGGAGGAGCTTCGTCCCGGTCGAGGTGATGCTTCCATGAACATGCGCATTACGAGCGCCCTGACGCTCTCCGTTGCCGGTCTGGCGTTCTTCGCCGCGGCCGCGTGCGGGGAGACCCGCGGCGGCTTCACCCCCTCGCCGCCCGGCTTCGACCCTAACCCGCCGCCGGACGCCGGCGACTGCCCATTCCAATGCTCGATCGACGGCCGCTCGGTCGTTCGTTCGTGCACGGGCGAGGTCATCGAGACTTGTCCGCCGGAGCAGGCGTGCGGCGCCGCGAGTTGTCAGGAGCCGTGTTCCGCTGCCGCCGCGGACCAGAGCTCGAATGGCTGCGACTTCTATTTCCAATCGCCCGCGACGGAGCCGGCGTATGCGGGCTCCTGCTATGCGACGTTCATTGTCAACACGTCGACACAGCCCGTGGACGTCACCCTCGAGCGGGAGGGCAAAACCCTCGACCTCTCGAAGTCGATGTTCCGCACGGCCCCCGGGGATGCGACGCTGTTCGCGCACACCGGCCCGATCGCTCCTGGTGAGAGCGCCATTCTCTTCCTCTCGGAGGCGTCGAGCGCAACCGCCCGCTACCACGTGGCCTGCCCCTCCGGTGTGACCGCTGCGGTGCTGGAGGACAATGCGTTGTCTACCACCGGAATCGGCTCGTCCTTTCGCTTGAAGTCGAGCGCGCCGGTGTCGCTCGTTGCGATGCATCCGTTCGGCGGCGCAGCGAGCTTCCTTCCCACGGCGACGCTCCTCTTGCCGGTCGTGACCTGGGCGAAGCAGCATGTCCTCGTCGCTCCCTGGGAGGCTGCGCTTTATGGTGGGAAGAGGATTATCGGTCTCCCGACCACGCAGATCGTAGCGTCCGAAGACGACACCGAGCTGACGATCCGGCCAACGCGTGACATCACAACTGGACCTGGCGTCAACGGCACGCTGGCGAACGTTCCGGCGACCTATCGTCTCGATAAGGGCCAGCACCTTCAGCTCGTCCAGCTCGACGAGCTCTCGGGAAGCATCGTCAGCTCGAACAAGCCGACGACGGTCTTCAGCGGTCACACCTGCGCACAGATTCCGGCCACCGCTGGCGCTTGCGACGTCTTCCAGCAGCAGATCCCTGCCTACGAGCACTGGGGATCGGAGTACGTCGCCGTCGGCTATCGGCCGCGCCTCGGCGACGAGGACGAGGCGATGCCTTATCGTATCGTCGCCGCCCGCGATGGGACGCGCCTCGACTACGATCCGACGATCCCTGCCGGTGCTCCGACCGAGCTGTCCGCTGGCGAAGTGGCGACGTTCCCCGCCGGTGTCGGCGACGCGTTCGTGGTGCGCACGCAGGATGCCGACCATCCGATCTACCTCGCCGCATACATGACCGGCGTGGAGGGCGGCTACTTCGGTGCGCCCGGCACAGGCTTCAAAGGGGATCCCGAGTTCGTCAACGTCGTCCCTGCCGGACAGTACTTGAGCTCCTACAGCTTCTACGCCGATCCGACGTACGCGGAGACCTCCCTCGTGATCGTGAGAGCAAAGAGCCACGGCGCATTCAAGGACGTCTGGCTCGAGTGCGCCGGCAACTTGACCGACTTTCGTCCGATCGGGACGCGGGGCGACTACGAGTTCACGCGCGTCGACCTCGCGAGGGGTGGCCTCCCTGGTCAGACGTTCGGAGACAAGACCTGTCAGACCGGCCTTCAGCGCATGAAGAGCGAGGGCCCGTTCACCGCCACCCTTTGGGGCTGGGGTAGCTACTCCAGCTACGCCTATCCCGGAGGCATGGCAAATCGCAAGCTCGTCACGACACCGCTCGACTTGCTCCGATGACGCCCAGGGATGCCAGCTGGCTCGTCGGCGGCATCGCTCCGGCGATCGCTATCCGGCGGGCTGGAGAGCCGGCCCGTCCGCGAAGGAGGCAACTGACCGTCCTCGCGTCACCGGCGCGTTCGATGCCCGTGCAGAGAGATGGGCCTCGAGACCGAGCCGCCCCGGAGCTTGGAGCTGCGCCGTAGCGCCCCTCGAGCTGCCGTAGAAGTGCAGCGGCGGCCTCGATCGACGAGCGACGCCGAAGGACGCGCGCTAAGCTCTCGCTCGCTATGCTGCGCACGGTCCATGCCGTCCGTTACGTCCTCCCCTTTCGCGAGGGCGGGTCCGTCCCCGCGCTCGTCGAGGCGGACGATCTCGGTCACTACGTCGTCAAGCTTCGCGGCGCGAGCCAAGGAGCCAAGGCCCTCGTCGCGGAGCTCGTGGCGGGCGAGCTCGCACGTGCGGTGGGGTTGCCGGTCCCCGAGATCGTGCTCGTCGATCTGCCGCGGGAGCTCGCTGCGAGCGAGCCGGACCCCGAGCTCTGCCTGCCGCTCGAGGCGAGCGTCGGGCTCAACGTCGGCCTCGACTACTTGCCGGGGAGCATCACGTTCGACCCGCTCGTGACCAAGATCGATGCGATGGCCGCGTCGCGGATCGTGCTCCTCGACGCGTTCGTGATGAACGTCGATCGCACGCCGCGGAACCCCAATCTCCTGTCGTGGCATTCGAAGACATGGCTCATCGACCATGGCGCCTCGCTCTACTTCCACCACGGCTGGTCGCCGGACGATCCGCTCGACGGCGCCACCGACCCGTTCGCAGAGGTGAAGGACCACGTGCTCCTTCTGCGCGCGTCCGGTCTGCCGGAGGCCGCGGATCAGCTGAGTACGGCGATCACCGACGACGTGATCGCGAACGTCGTCCGAAGCATTCCGGACGACCTCCTCGGACCCGAGCAGGGCTTCGACGACGTGACGTCCCATCGGGCCGCATACGTCGCGTGGCTCCGACAGCGCGTTCAGACCATCCCCGCCATCCTCGAGGAGGCCCAACGTGCGCGCGCGCTCCGCGTTTGAGTACGCGATCGTGCGCGTCGTGCCTCACGTCGAGCGCGAGGAGTTCGTGAACGCGGGGGTCATCCTCTACTGCGAGGACCGCGCTCTCTTGATCGCGCGAATCGAGCTCGACGAGGCGCGCTTGCTCGCGATAGCCCCCGACGTCGATCTCGAGCTGGTGACGAGTCACCTCGACGCGATCGCACGTGTGTGCGAAGGCCGCGCGTCGTCCGGCCCGATCGGCCATCTGCCGATTCGCGAGCGGTGGCGCTATCTGGTAGCCCCGAAGAGCACGATCCTCCAGACGTCACCACCACACGCAGGGATGTCCGACGCACCAGAAGAGGTGCTCGAGCGGCTCATCGCGCGAGTCGTGCGGTCTCCCCGCGCGTCGACTCAGTCGCCTCCTCCGACAGAACCAAGCTAGGGCGGCCGGATCGGGCGACGACAGATCGGGCTCGGCTGCCGGATCGTCGGCTCGCCCAGGTAGAAGAGCCGGAGGTCGCCCCGCCTCGACGCGCTGACGACCTCGATCACCTAGTTCACCGGGCTGAGCGGGGTCTCGACCAGCTTGCGGAGCGCCATGCCGCCCGGGTAGCCGTAGCTCGCGGCGATGTCCCAGCCCCAGATCGTCGCGGAGAAGGGTCCCTCGCTCCGCGTCCGCTGGAGGCCGGTGATGCATTGCTTGTCGCCGAACTTCTCGCCCGGCTTGAAGCCGCGCGAGAGGTCCACGCGCCGGTACTCGTAATCGCCTCGCGTGCCGATGGAGATGAAGTCCGGCAGCTCGCCAGCGCACTCGAGCCACACGGGCTTGAACTCACCGCGCACGCTCTTCCGAACGATGACGAGCGAGTTCTCGCGGTAGGCCGAGTCGGCGTAGAAGCTGTACGCGCTCCTGTATTGCCCCGCCGGCACGACGTTGACGAAGTCGGGATCTCCCATCCCGCCGAGGCCCGGTCCGCTGCCGCCGGACATGTGCAGCCCGAGGTAAAACGGATGCTCGGCGTCGCGCGAGCGGACGACGAACGGCTCGCTCGCCCGCGCCCGGAAGAGCACGAGCTCACCGGCATTCACGGTGAGGGGCGCACCGGCGGGCTTGACCGGATCGTAGTCGAGCTCCGTTCCGTCGCGCCCTCCCACCATCCGGTACCAGACGAGCTCGTCGCCGTCCTTCGGACGCGGCCGATAAGAGACGCCGACGTACTCCGAGCCCCACTGCTCGTACGGCGGGATCTGCTGGGCCAGCGAATCGCACGCGCCCTGGTTTCTGTCTGGGACGACCGCGCAAACGTTCCCGCCGACCGTGATGGTCGGCTTGTTCGAGGTCACCACGCTGCCGGTGAGCTCTTCGACCTGGATGATCTGAGCGAACTGCCCCTTCGAGAGGTTGATCTTCGTCGGCATCCCGGCGGCGGCTCCGATGAAGCCGTTGCCGTTGCGGATGGCCTTCGTGCCAATGATCGTGATCTCGGTCTCGTCCTCCGAGGCGTAGATCTGGGTCGTCGGGTCTGCGACTCCACTCTCCCAACCGTTGACGATCACGTGCTCCTTCGCCCACGCGCCCACGGGGAAGACGAGCGTCGCCGACGGGGTGTAGCTCGCCGCTCCGCCGTACGGGAACATCGAGGTGACCCCGACGGGGACGTCGCTCTCGAGGTGGAAGGCCGGCCCGACCCCGGACCCGAAGGTGCCGAAATCCTCCTCGATGGCAGCCGTCACCGGCTTCGGACAGCTGATGTAGTCGACCTTCTCCGAGACCGTGCGCGATTTGGTCTGGTCCCGGTCGGACACGAAGACGATCGCGCTCTCGCCGGGGGCGATCGGGCCCTCGTGTAGCTCGAGGTCCGTGCTCTTCGGCACCGCCCGGTAGACCGAACGAGAGAGATCGAGCGAGCGGCCGCGAAACTCGAGCGAGAGCGTGGCCGGCCGGTTCGAGCTGTTGACGACGAAGACCGCGTGACACGACTGCAAGGGCCACGGCTCGAAGCGCGGGGCGGAGAAGTAGAACTCGCAGCCGTCCGAGCTTCGGTCCGCGGCGGCTGCCTCGCAGGGCTCCAGGCATTGGGCTGCGCCGCATGCCTTGTCGTCGGCGCATGTCTCGTACACCTCACCGGTGCACGAATCGACGACCGAGCGGCCGTCGAGCGAGCACTGGGAGTAGCAGACCTCGGCGTCGGCGCCGCCGTCTGGGGCGGTGTCGAAGCCCTTCGGCTCGGAGCCAAAGCGGTCGCGGTCGTCTCCGCACGCCCCAGTCGTGGACGCGACGAGGCCGAGCACCAGCAGGGCAGAGGCGGCGCCGATCGAATAGCGAACGCGCATCATGGGAGCTTCACTTCCGTTGGAACGACGACCGAGCCCTTGGACAGTCCGGCGCCGAGCTGGCCGTTCGCGTTGTTCCCCCAGCAGTACACTTTGCCGTTCGTCAAGATCGCGCACGTCGAATAGGGCATCACCTTCACCTCGGCCGCCGGCGCGGGGAGGCCCTGCACGCGGACGGTTCCAAGCGCAAACTTCTTCGTTCCGTCGCCGGCCTGACCGGCGTTGTTCAGGCCCCAGCAGTAGACCTCTCCCGAGATCGACGTCGCGCACCAGCGGCGTCGCTCCAGGTACGCCACGTAGTTGTCCGACACCCTCCAGGACTGCGTCGTCGCGATGCGCGCGATCGGCTCCGGTGTGTCGACCGCGATCGGGAGCGCCCGAGCGAGCTTGTTCTCGGTGCTGGTCGGGCTCGCGACGTCCGCTCCGCCCCAGCACCACCCGACGCCGTTCGCGACGGCGCACGTCTCCGGACCGGCCGTGGAGACCATCGTGACGTGGTCGAGCGCGATCGGCGTCGGCCACGCGTCGATGTACATCGGCGTCGGACGCCCGACGCCGGGCGAGGCGCCCCAGCTCAGGAGCTTGCCATCCTCGTAGAGCGCGAAGGTCGCGCCCCCGACCGCGATGTCCTTCGCGCCGGCGGCGCGCGGAATTTGCCGCGGTGGCGCATTGAGCTCTTGGACGGAGATGTCCTCCGCCACCTGGTGCGCAGCGTTCGAGCCCCAGCAGTAGACGCTCTCGTCGCGGAGGACGGCGCACCCCACGGTCGGCGTGACATCGATCGCTCGCACGGGGCCGGGCAAGGGCAGGCGCACGGGACTCGTATGCGCGGTCGACGCTGACGTGTCGCTCTGCAGAAACGGCCCACTTCCCCAGCACCAGGCGGCGCCGTCGCTGTCGACGGCGCACGAGCGCGCGAGCTTCGTGATCGGAGGCAGGCCGGGGACGCGCACGGGCCGCGGGCTGTCGACAGCGGTGACCGCGGGGTCTCCGATCTGACCGGCGTTGTTCGCGCCCCAGCACGCGACGGTGCCGTCGGTGAGGAGCGCGCAGTAGCCTTCCTCGCGCGACGTCGCGCTGCTCGCCAGGCTGGTCGTGAGGGCGACCGCGCACGGGGGGGCCTCGCACTCGATGGGCAGCGGCGCGGCGTCGACGACCGCGACGTCGTCGCCCCCCGTGTCGACCACGTCCTCGGCGGTAGCGCTGTCGAAGAGAGCGTCCGTCCCGGCGTCGTCGACGCTGGTGTTCTCCGGCCCGGGATCGCCGTCGCTGTTGCTCGAGCAGCTCGCCGTCATCGCGGCCAGCCCCGAGAGCCCCGCGAGCACGACGAGGGCGGCGTGCGCGCGAGAGCTAAGGAGTCGTCTTGTGATACGCATGGCGAGCTCCAACCGCCCAGAGGTTGTGATTCGAAGTTCCGCGAATTCTGTGAAACGCCGTTCGGACCGGGGCGCCGTCACGCGAGAGCGTGGACACCGAGAGCAGGCCGTCGTCCGCTCGGACGGCGACGAGCCCCCATGCGGTGAGCCAGGTCTCGCCTTCACCTTGCCAGAGCGAGGTCATGATCTTAGGTGGCCCGTTGGGAACCAAGGTCGTCGTGGCGAGCTTGACCGGGAGCACCGACTGCTCGAACGTGAAGCCGTCCGGCGAGACGCCGCCGTCGCTCGACCCGCTGTCCGAGGCGCGGATGCGCGTGAAGTTGACGACCTCCGTGTTCGTTGCGCTCCTTCCGTTGTGGAGCGCGACGTACTCGGTCGCGCTCACCGGTTGGATGTCGGTGACCCAGCCGCCGAACGCGTTGCCGAGGCGCGGCGTGCCCGCTCGCACGCCGCACGCTGCCGCGCTGGAGCTGCCGACGACGCCGTCGGCGACGCGCTCCCAGCCGGCCGCCGTCTTATGCACGACGAGCGGGCAATTGAAGTAACGCCTCGTCGCGGTTGCACGATCTCGAGAGCCGACGAACCAGATGTCGTCCGGGCCGGTTCCGGAGGCGCCGAGGAAGAAGACGTGCTCGTCGGCGGCGTCGAGATCGTCGACCGTGTACACGGCCGACCAGGTGCCGCTTGCCGGATCGCGCTTGAAGATCGTGTTGCTGTAGCGCGCGTAGACGTCCGCCGGTCCCGCTCCCCAGACTCCGAAGGCTTCAACCGGCAGGCGCGCGACGCTGGAGAAGGGACTTGCGTGATCGTGCGTCGCCGGATGCCCGACGACGTTGTCGGGGAGCTCGGCGTGCGTCCACGTCCACTTGGTCGCGGGAGGGACGGGGCGCGTGCCGTGGAAGACGAACGAGCTTCCTACCGCGAAGTACACCTCGTCCGCGTTCGGGGCGTAGACGCCGCCGGCGAAGGTGCCCGAGCCCGCGCCGTTTTGGCTCTGGTCGTCGATGTACTCCCACGCGTTGGTGGACTTCTTCCACTCGAGGAACTTCACGCCCTCCGTGCGGCTCTGGGCGATCGCGAACGCGACGTCCTCGAGGGGCCAGACATCGCGGAAGTCGAGGTCCTCGTCGGGGAACGTCGTGATGCACCAGCCCGCAGGACTGCAATCGGGCAGCCGCGTATCCGGCACGTCGACGTCCCAGATGTCGACGTCGGGCACCCCGGCGTCGGGGAGCGTCGCGGGCGGCGACTCCGACTCCGGCTCCGGCTCCAGCGCCTCTTCCGTGCTTGCGCACGCGGCGATGATCGCCAGCGGCGCGGCTGCTGTCGCGAGGACAATCGAGGTTCTCATGGCTTTCCTCCGAGCGAGACGAGCGCGCCTTGCCCAGCGATCCAGACCCTCCCGGGCGAGGGGATCCAGATACGGTCGAGGCGTGGGCGCCTGCCGGCGAGACCGGCCACCTTCACGCGCTTCCAGGCCGTGCCGTCGTAGTGAAAGACCGTGCCCTCATCGCCGGCGATCCAGATGTCGCTCGGCGAGGAGCCGGCGATCGCATAGAGATGCTGCTTCGTGGGGAGCTCGTCGTACGCCTCCCAGAAGCGCTCGTCGCCACGGTAGCGACGAACGGTGCCGGTCGAGCCGACGGCCCAGACGTCGTCGGACGCCGGCGCCCAGACGCCGTGGAGCGCGTGGAGGGTCAGCGTGTTGAAGGCCGTCAGCGTCGGCGTGTCGGCCTCGGCATCGGTGATTCGGAACGCAGCGCCCTTGGGGCCGACCGCCCAGACCTCGTCGGCAGAGTGCCCGTCCAGGCCGTAGACCTCTCTGCACGCAAAGACGTTGCACTTGTTGAGCGTCGTTGCGTCGAGCGTGAACGCGTTGGTCGCGGGGGAGTAGCGCAGTCGCCAGAACCCGCCCGAGGCTGAGCCGCTCGGGCTGCTCGCCCTCGCGCCGACGAAGAGCGTGCGGGAGCCCGGGTGAGCCCACGTCGTCACGACGCGCATCTGCCGCCACGCGGCAGGAACCGTCACCGCCGCGAACGGAGCCCATCCGTCGGTGGAGGGCTCCACGCCCGCGTCGGCGACGGCGGGGAGGCCGCGCGCGAACAGGCGCGTCGGATCGTCGAACGCGATCTCGGCGTCGCCGAGCAGCCAGAGTCCATAGAGCGAGTTCTGGATGCCGGTCTCCGAGCGCTTCCACGAGTTGCCGTCGAAGCGCGCGACCGTCCCGGCGGCGCCGCTGAGCCAGGCGTCGTTCGGCGAGCGTGCGGCGAGCGCGAAGAGTCCGGTCCGGTGATCGAGACCGATCGACGGATCCGGATCGAAGAGAGGCGCCATGCAGAGCGCGTCCTCGGTGCAGTCGTCCGGGTAAAACTCGCAATCACCCGTGCAGACGGCGGCGTCGCCGCCGTCGAGGCCACCGTCGTTCTCGGGCGCCGGCACCGGCGTGTTTCGGTCCTCCGACGGAACCTCACCCCCTCCAGCGTCGGTCGCACACGCCGCGAGCGTCGTCGCCGCCTCTACACAGATTGCCGCGCTGGCCACCGCAAGCAGCCATCGATTCTTCATCGCGTCGGTCCTCCTGCGTCCTGAATCACGTCGCATGGCTCGACCATGCACTGACCGTCGACGCACGCCTGTCCTGCGATGCCGTCGCAGACGATCCCGCAGCCGCCGCAGTTCTTCGGGTCGGCGGCCACGTGGGTCTCGCACCCGTCGTCGCGGTTGCCGTTGCAGTCGCCCCAGCCGTTCCGGCACGACCGCTCGCACCTGCCGTAGACGCAGGCCTCGCTGGCTTGTGGGACGGTCACCTCGCAGGCCGCGCTGCACGCCCCGCAGTTACGTGGATCGTTGACGAGGTCCGCGCAGAACCCGGTGCACACCCCTCCGTTGCAGGCCCCGCAGAAGGTCTGCCCCTCTGGGCACATGCACGTCGGTATCAAGAACGGGGTCAATAGCCGGCACTGCTGCCCGTCCGGGCACTTGTTCGCGCACATGCCGCAGTTGTCGTCGTCGAGTAGAAGCTGCTCGCACCCGTTGTCGCGGACGGTGTCGCAGTCGCCCCATCCGCCGTTGCACTTCAGCGTTCCGCACTGACCGTCGTAGCAGCCGAAGTACATGTTCGGCGGAGGCGCCTCGCTGCCGTCGCCTTCGGGCGGACAGGCGTTGTCGCAGGCGCCGCAGTGCGCGTCGTCGTTCTCCGGGTCCACGCACGGAATAAGGTTTGCGGACGCGCAGTAGAGCTCGCCGGCTCGACACCCGCACCCGTAGTCCGCGAGCCCGCGGTTGATGCAGGGCTTGTCCGCCGGGCACTTGTTCCCGCACAGACCGCAGTGGTCGTCGCTCGACGGGTGTGTCTCGCACCCGTTGTCGGGGACGCCGTCGCAGTCGAGCGCGTCCTGTTCCTTGCAGGCCATCACGCAGCGTCCGTCGACGCATGCGTAGTCTTCGTTGCCCCCGACGACCGAGGATCGGCAGGCGTTGCCGCACTCGCCGCAGTTGTACGGGTCGGTCAAGAGGTCGGTGTCACAAAGGAACTGCGAGTTCGGACACGTGGTGTGACCGGGCGGGCAGCGATCCGACGGGCAATATGCCGTGAAGCCCATTGCAATCGCATCCGGCTCTGCATCCGGCGCCGAGAACGCCGGGGGCGTGGCGTCGTCCATCTCGGCGACGGTCACGTCGGCCCCGCCACAGCCTCCGAGCCACGCGAGGGCTGCGGGTACGATGAGAGTGAAAGGCGCACTGTATCGTGCGATACGTCGAAGCATCTCGGTTGTTCTCCTCGGGGGGAGGTCACGGAGTTGAGGGGGCGCTCTCGGGAGCCGCCGGGCTCGCCGAAGTCGCGGAGCCTGCCGGGAGCCGGTGCCCGATGGCTCTCTCGAGTCGAGCCGCGTACGGCGTGCGTGGATGACGCTGGACGAGAGCCAGCGCGCGTCTCCGCGCTTCGTCTCTCTGTCCCAACTTGGAGAGCGCCTCGACAGCGATGACTTCGCGCTCCTGGATGAACTCCCCGGATGGATACGTTCGCGCGTGCTCGTTCGTGATCGCGAGAGCTCGCTGCGGATCCGAGGTCAGCGCCGTTTGTGCGCGCAGAACGAAATCGAGCTCGGTCGAGGATGGCTCGGGGCCGGGCCTCTCGGTCGACGCGCGCGCAATCGCCCCCGTGGGCGCGGCCGAACCGCGCGCCGAGATGGGGGCCGCTGACGGAAGATGGTCGACCGAAACCACGGCCGGTTCATCCGCCGCATTCGGGGCGGGCCGAAGGCCCACCACTGCGGGTGGTTGGGGCGCGAGCCCCAAATTCACGATTGGAGGCTCGGATGGAGTCGTGGTGAGCTGCTCCGCTTTGGGCGGCTCCACAGCAGGAGAGACAACGGACTCTCTCGTCGCAGCAGTCGGCGCTGCATCGGTACGTTGCCATAAGAACGTGAGTCCGCCGGCGACCGCCAGGGCGACGAGGCCTAGTTTGTAATATGCGAACGGCGCCTCGGCGCCCTTCCCACCGCGTTCCGAATTCACTGCCGACGTCGCCATGCCGCGCGCCGTCGCGAGCCGCTTCGACATTCGTTCGAGGCTGGCGTCCGAGGGCCCTCTCTGACGCGCGCGAACGAACTTCCGGAGCGGCTCGGGCCCGTTGGTCTCGAGGCGGGGAGGTCCCGCGTCGTCGAGCTTCATGTCTCTTCTCCGAGCGCGCGCGTCAGCTCGCGTCGCGCAGCGTAGAGTCGCGTATAGGCTGTTTGGAGCGGGCATTTGAGAGTTTCGGCGACTTCGCGCATCGACATGCCCTCGACTTCGTAGAGGAGAAAGACGATCTGTTTGTCCTCGTCGAGCGAGTAGAGGACGCGGTTCAGGAGATCCATCTCCGCGCGGGCGGAGGGGTCGCGTGTGTCGATGCTCTCCGGCAACGACTCGACCGATTCCTCGTGGCGGCGATGGCTCCGGCGCCGATAGGTCGACGCCGTGCGGCGCGCGATGGAGTAGAGCCATGCGGGCGGGCGCTCCCCATCGCACTGCGCGATTCGCCGATGCGCGACGAGGAAGACCTCTTGGGTTTGATCCTCGAGGTCCGCCTCCGCCACCCCGAAATGCCGCAGGGTGCGCCAGACGAGCCCCGCGTAATCCGAGAAGAGCTCCTCGACCGTCAGCGGCGCGCCAGCCAGTTCGGAAGCGGTCTCCGGCACGGGGCCGGCGCATACGATCGAGTGCACACAAGGAGCAATGGGCGCCGATCGAACTTTTTCTTTGAGGCCGGCATCAAGGAAACTCGAAACCGACGCCAAGCGACAGTCTCGCCGCGAATGCGCTCGGCCGGTGCACACGGAAGAGCTCGTCTCCCCGACGGATCTGGAATCGATCGCGAAACAGGACCCCTTCGAGCTCGGGAAGGACCGCGACGAAGAGCGACGGCGTGATTTTGAGGCGCGCGAGCACGCCCGGCCCGGCGAGCACCGTCGCGCGGATCTCGTCGTGGACGACCCGGTACCGGGTCGGTGCGCTGCGAATGAAGGCGAGCCGCGCGCCGACCGTCGGAATGAGCTCGAAACGGGCCGTGCGCAAGATCGTCAGGCCCACTCGGGTCGAGCCACCGAAGACCTGGAATCCAACCGATCCAGTCCCGACGCGGACGGAGCCGCCGTCCTCGACGCTCGCCTCGACCCCGAAGACGAGCGAGCTCGGAGCGTACGTCGCGCGGAGCGCGAAGCCGAGCCCGACGGTCGGAAGAACGCCCCGCGAGCCGACGGCCGCAGCATCGAGCAGCAGGCGATGAGAGGACCGGGTGGGAGGAGACGAGGGCGTCGGCGCACGCCGCGCGGCAGCGGCACGAGGTGCCGGCGGTGTTGGAACGGTTGCTGGCGGCGGCTCAGCGAGCTCCTCTGGCTCGGCGAGCTCCTCCGGCTCAGCTCGATCCTCTGGCTCGGCTCCCTCCTCTGGCGGGCGGGCCACGGCGATCATCATCGCGAGGACGACGGACGTCGGCTTGGTGACCTCCTTGCAGCTCTGCCGTTCGACACGGACACTCCGCTCGCCGAGGGCCTCCCCGGACGCGTCCTTCATCGCGAGCGTGACGACGAATCCACGGTCGTCCGCCCGCACCGTCCCTTGCACGAGCAGCTCGGGTGGAACGTCGGACGGGGATTCTCCGAGACGTGCTTGTGTCGCCTCGATCATCTCCTGTCGCGACGGGCAGCCGTCGGGCGCGGACCAGGAGAGATCGAAGGGCGCTCCGTTCGCCGACGCCGGCCATAGCGCGACGGCGAGCGCGGTCTTGCTCGCCAACGCCCACGCACGCGTGCCGTTCAGCCTTGTGGGCACCCGTGACCTCGGCGCCCGATGGTACTCGACCGGATGACCAAGCCGAAACGGAACGCCCCCCGGCGCGCTCGGCGCGCTCGGCGCGCTCAGCAGTAGGTCGTGGGAGCCGAGTCTGAAACGCGAAAGGCGCCCCCGGCGCGGCGGTGCGGGCGGGCTGTCGTCCCACCAGGGTCGTGGAACGGGCACGTCCGGAGGGGCCTCTGCGTGCGGTTGGGACGCGAGCCCCTGATTCAGCGCGTCGCCGTCCGGTGGTGACGCGGCGACCGGGGCAGGCGCCGGCGGTTGAGCTCGGCAGCCCGGCTCGTCGGCTCGCCCCGGTGTAAGAGCCGGAGGTCGCCCCGCCTCGACGCGCTGACGATCGGATAGTGCGTCCCGGCGCCACCGTACGGATACATCCACGTGACTCCGACCGGGACATTGCTCTTCAGGCGGAACGCGTCGCCGATGCCGGAGCTGAAGAGCTGAAAGTCCGCTTCGAGCGCGGGCTCCGCCTCCGTCGGGCCCGGATACGCACTGCTACGCGCTCATTTTAGGATCGACCAATCAACAGTGTGATCGCCATCGATGTCATCGAGTCCAGGGAGGCAAATGGAGTACTGTAGCGAGCCAAAACGTCGATTGACGAGCAGATACAGGATTCCGAAACAGACCTGAGACCGCTGTTCGTCGACGTAGAGAGCGTGCAGTTGGAGATCTCCGTCCTTGGCGCGAGGATTGCCAATTACTTGAAACGGGTAGACGCGGAAGGTGTTCTTGCCATGAACGAAGGTGCCGGGTTCGGTACCGGAAAGTGCGTAACCATCTCCATCTACCTTGAATCGAATGGGGGTGTTTGGCGGAATCGGGATGTCGAAGGCGGGCAGCGCAATCGACGCGGTGTAGGAGCCGTGAGTTTCGCTCCCCTGCCCAGTAGCGGGCTCGTCCGCGAGATCGTTTGCCGCTGTGCTCTCGTGGAAAACGTCGGTCATGGTGACGTTGCCATCATCGTCGATATCGACGTAAAGCCAGAGTATCCACAAGCGGTCCGGAGCGACGGCCCAGAACTGGTAGAGTACCTTGGACTCGAACGGTTGACGCTCGTAGATGAATGCCGGCAGCGTCGCTCCATCGATCTCGACGGTCCCGACGTTGTTGGTGAACGAGAAAGCTCCGACGACGTTGGAGCCCCGGCCGGCAATCGTGAGCGCGAAGTCCGTCTCGAGCGAGCTGGACGTCGGGCCGAGAGCGATCCTCGTCGGAGTCGAGTCGTCCACGCCAGGCGCGTCCAGTCCCGCATCCATCGTAACGTCGGACACATTTTCGGCCGCGGGCGTGCTGAGCGCGCTCTCTTTGCAGCCGGCAACGAGCGCTACTATTGAGACGAGCCTTGTAAACCAACGCATCGATAATCCTCTTCGCAAAAGTCCATGGGCGATATCCCTCCCATCGCCCAGCAGGTGGTGCACAGCCCGGCTGAAGTAACGCTCGGATTTCGCGCATCCGCGCGCCGTACCAAGGCGCAACTCAGTTGCGCCGATCCTGAAAAGGTAGATGGCCCTGATCGGATCGGTGGCAAAGACCGAGCATTGCGCTCGCCTCGCCCGTCAGGGCGAGCGCAATGCTGGTCAATTCAAGCGATCACGGCCATAGCTCACGTCGACGCGCGCGGTCGCCAATGGCGATCACTTCACCAACGAGAGCGGCGTCTCGACGAGCTTGCGGAACGCCATGCCGCCCGGATACGCGTAGCTCGCGGCCACGCCCCAGCCCCAGAGGGTCGCGGAGAACGCCCCCTCGCTCCGCATCCGCTGGAGACCCGTCCTGCACTGCTTGTCCCCGAACGAGTCGCCGGGTTTGAACCGGCGCGACAGATCGACACGCCTGTATTCGTACTGCCCCGCGTTGTCGATCGGCTTCCAGTCCGGCAGGTCGCCGGCGCACTCGAGCCATACGTCCTTGAAGTCGCCGTGCGTCTTCTTGCGGACGATCACGAGCGAGTGCTCGGGGTACGTGGAGTCCGCGTAGAAGCTGTAGGAGCTCATGTACTGGCCCGTCGGGACGACGTTGACGAACTCCGGATCGCCCATGCTGTCGTATGGGATGCATCCCGTCATGTGCATGCCGAGGTAGAACGGATGTTCGGCGTCGCGTGAGCGGACGACGAAGGCGTCGTTCGTACGTGCAGTGAAGAGCGCCAGCTCGCCCGCCTCGAGCTTGAGCGGCGCCCCCGGAGGCTTGACGGGATCGTACTCGAGCTCCGTGCCGTCGCGACCGCCGACCATGCGGTACCAGACCTCCTCGGCGGTGTTCTTGGTGCGCGGCCGGTAACCGACGCCGACGTACTCCGACCCCCATTGTTCGAAGGGCGGGATCTGCTGCGCGAGCGTGTCGCAAGTCCCCACCCCCGTCGGCAAGAACACGCACTCCTGTCCGCCGAGGGTCACCGTCGGCTTGTTGGAGAAGACGAAGCTGCCGGTGAGCTCCTGGCTCTGGACGATCTGCGCGAACTGGCCCTTCGACAGCATGATCTTCGCCGGCATCCCGGCCGCGGCGCCCGTGAAGCCGTCTCCACTCCCGACGTCCTTGTTCCCGAGGATCGTGACCTCAGTGTCATCCTCGGCAGCGAAGATCTGCGTCGCCGGCGTTCCAAAGCCCGATGTCTCCCATCCGTTGACGACGACGTGCTCCTTCGCCCATGCGCTCACCGGCAAGACGAGCGTCGCCGTCGGATAGTGCGTTCCGGCGCCACCGTAGGGATACATCCACGTGACGCCGACCGGGACATTGCTCTTCAGGCGGAACGCGTCGCCGATGCCGGAGCTGAAGAGCTGAAAGTCCGCTTCGAGCGCGGGCTTCGCCTCCGTCGGGCAAGGGCTATGCTCGCTTCTATCCCAGCTCTCGCGCTGTTTGGTGGGGTCCCAGTCGGCGACGAAGAGGATCGCGCTCTCTCCTGGGGGGATGGGTCCTGCGAGCGGCTCGAGATCGGTGCTGTTCGGGACGGCTCGGAAGAGCGCACGCGACACGTCGAGCTCTTCACCTCGCAGCTCGAGAGACACCGTGGCCGGCTTGTTCGACGCGTTGACGACGAACGTTGCGAAGCACGAGCTGATGTCCGGTCTACGGTGCCTAGGCTTCGTGAAGTAGAAGTCGCAACCGTTCGAGCTTCGGTCGGCCTCCGCCGCTGCGCACGGCTCCTGACACTTGGCGGCGCCGCAGGCGAGATCGTCGGCGCACGTCTCGACCACGCCGCCCGTACACGAGTCGATGATCGACCGACCGTCGAGCGAGCACTGGCGGAAACATGCCTCTGCGTCCGGAGCTCCTCCCTCGGGCTCCGTCTCGAACGTTCGATCGTCCTGGTTGAAGCCGCCGCGATCGTCACCGCAGGCCGCGATCAGCGCGACGATGAAGCCAGAGGCCGAAGCCACGGCGCCGAACGCGCCGAAGGAGAACCGCGCGCGCCTCATGGGAGCTTCACCTCCACCGGCTGGAGCACGCTTCCTTTCGGAAGTCCGGCGCCGAGCTGGCCGTAGAAGTTGCTTCCCCAGCAGTACACTTTGCCATTCGTCAGGATTGCACACGTCGAATAAGGCATGACCTTCACCTCGGCTGCCGGAGCCGGGAGACCGACGACCTGGACGGGTTCGAGCGCGAACTGCTTCGTGCCGTTCCCCGCCTGGCCGGCATTGTTGAGTCCCCAGCAGTACACTGCGCCGCTCACCGACGTTGCGCACCAGCGACGCCTGTCGAGATACGAAACGTTGTTCTCCCTCACGGACACCGATTGCGACGTTGCGATGCGCGTGATCGGCTCGGGAGTGTCGACCGCGATCGGCAGCGCACGTGCCAACGAGCCCGCGTTGTCGACATCGTTGCCGCCCCAGCACCAGCCGATCCCGTTCGCGACGGCGCACGCCTGATCGGTAACGGTGTCGATCATCGAGACGTGGTCGAGCGCCACCTTCGCGGGTACCCCGCTGTAGTTGAGCGCGGTCGGGCGTCCAATGCTGCCGTTGTAACCCCAGCTCTTGAGCGTACCGTCGTCGTCGAGCACGAAGGTCGCGACCCCGAGGGCGATGTCCTTGGCTCCGAAGGCGCGCTCGATCGTCTGCGGCTGAGCGTTGAGCTCCGACCGCGAGACGCCGACGCCGAGCTGCAGGTAGGAGTTCGAGCCCCAGCAGACCACGCTCCGATCGCGGAGGATGGCGCACCCGGCGCCGTCGTAGCTGCTGCTGCTGAACGCGACCTTCGTCGCGGGACCAGGCAGCGGCAGCCGAACGGGCGTCGCTTCCACCGTCTGCGTCGACGCCTCGCTCTGGAGGAATGGGCCTCGTCCCCAGCAGAAGGCCGAGCCATCGCTGTCGACCGCGCACGTGTGGT
>ERZ778025.390-NODE-390-length-94858-cov-14.169921_pt1 | contig 94858 bp, 70 predicted proteins | sample MGYA00375755_ERZ778025 | MGnify/ENA primary metagenome ERZ778025 (study PRJEB29350, sample SAMN05389825) | bioreactor metagenome | isolation source: Thiocyanate bioreactor | place: South Africa: University of Cape Town | collected 2014-03-17 ... | reverse complement strand
TACGCTCGCAAACGCCGACCGTCGACACTCGCTAAGTGAGCGGCATTGGGTCTAGGCCGCGCCTAAGCGCAGCTGTGGCGCCTCCCAGGCTCCATACGGTTCGCTACGCGGCTGTGCTTGCGTCGATGAGCAAGCACAGCCGTCCGGGCGTCGTGCCTGAGGTTCCGGAAAAGCAGGCCGCATCCGCCGTGGTGGACTCCGATGCGCGAGCCTCGCAGCCGCGGCGTTGTCGCTACTGCCCGGACTTCTACTGCGGGGACCACCGCGGGATGCTTCCGGGCAGGTGAAGTCGAAGCAAGAGTTCGCATGTCAGATCGCGGACCACCTGCCGCTCTGGGCTGAGGCGCGAACGCGGCTCCGTACCGAGATGGCCGACGGGCTCACCGCGTGAATCCGTGCGGCGCAAGCAGGTCGAGGTGCGTAGCCGTCGGGGCCATTCGAGCTGCGGGAAGTACTGTCCGTGTCCTTGCCCTCCGCAAACAACTGCTGCTCTTCCAAGCAGGGGGGCGCAGCGACGAGTCGCTCGTTCACAGGACGGCGAAGACGACCTCAACGATTGGTGACGTAGACGTTGAGGTCGTTGAACGTGACGGTGGGCTTGGTGTGCGGGGCGAGTCGATGGGCGAGTTGGTTCCTCACCTTGGCGTATGATTCAAGTTTCGTTCTCAGGGCGTCGAGTTGGGGGCGAACACTCGAAAGGCCCACCACGGCGTCGAGGTCGTCGTAGGCGCCTCTCTCGCACGATTGCATCAAGCTCTCGACCGCCTTCTTGTGTGACAACTTTTTCGCTTTCCGGAGAGAAGCCAGCTTTGTCGCTGCTGCCGGATCACTCGTAACTTTCTTTCCAAGGCGTCAGTGAGGGAAGCCCTTTGGAGCGGGGCGAGTTGCTGTGCCATCGCTTGCAGATGCTCCGCGCTGGCCATCAGCAGCCACAGCTGCGCGTTCAGCGTCTTGATGCCGTTCTTGAAACCTGTCGTGCTCATGTTCTCCTCCTCCGCCATGCGAGCAGAAGAAAAGTGCTCTCGCCTACAGCGGTGGGCGACTACCCGTTCCGGCAGAGCCGGTCGGGTGGCATGGGGACCTCACGCGAAAGCGGACATTGATGGGGGCACTTCGCCCATTCGCGCCGCGAACTCGCCGGCGGCGACGACCGCGAACGGCAAGAACGAGGCCTTCCACCTCGTAGCTCCCGTCCTCCCGGGGGCATCTCCATTCTCCATTCGATCATTCTCGAACACCGGACGCGCACCTCCCACACGCAAACCGGGGCCGCCCGCGAGCACCTCGGGCTCGCAGGGGCGCTCGACGAGGGGCTCCGGAGTCGGCACGGGCATGCTGACTTCAAGATGAAGAGCTACGAGGGGGCGCGGGGCCGTGCGGGTTTCTCCTGAACTGCGTCTTCCTGGGGGACAGCACCTTGGTCCTCGTCCGCCTTCGCTACCTGGCGAGACACGCACCGAAGATCCTCGAAATGGCCGCTGGCGCATGAGGATCTCCGCTCGAACGCCTGATCGCGCAGCCTCACTTCGACGACGAGATCGATTTCTTCTACGGACGCCCGATGTCCGCGCTTGCGTGGGCGTTCCCCGCGGTTGCCTGGACGTGGATCGCCGGACCTTTCCCGGCGACAAACGTAGTCGACGCGACACCGCCGTCCGAATCCGTCCTGACGACCGCCGGAAGGAACGTGGTCTCGGGGACGCTCGTGAACGTCACCTGCGCGCCGCCGACGGGCATCGAGTTCAGGCGAGCGCGCACGTGCAACGTGACGAGGCCGCCCTCGGCGGGGAGCCCACCGTCTGGTTGCTCGAGCTCGAGCCGAAGCTCCGAGGCACTCGCATCGAGGCGGGTGCGCAGGATGGTGTCGGTCCCGACGAACGTTGCGACGACACCGACCGCGCCTGCAAACGTCGTGATCGTCTCCCGCGCGTGGCTGAGCGCCGCGCCGCCGTCAGTGCACGTGCCCGGGGTCAGCGCCATCCGAAGAGCGGCCGCTCCCGTTACTGACGTTGCGTCCGTCAAGGCGACCTCGACGATGCCGTTTTTCGCGTTGTCGCTTTCGAGGCACAGATCGTAGACAGGCATTCCGCCGGCGGTAGGCTTCGTCGCGAGGGGGGCTGCGGTAAGGGTGGGCTCGGGCACGCGGACGGTACGCTCAACCGTCGTTCCCAGAGCAGAGAAGCGAAGCCGGAGGAGCCCGCGCTGTGGCCACGCGATCGCACCGGACCCCTCCACGCGCGCGTCGCCCAGTTCGGCGAGAAGCAGTGTGACATTGGGGGGCGGCGTAGTCCCGGATGCTGGTGTGAGCGCCTCGACGCTGGCGCGTGCCGTGCCGCGCAGGTTTGGATTCTCGACTCCAACACGGAATCGTACGTTCCCGCCACCCGTGAAGTAGAGAGGAATGCCTCCGCCGTCGTCCGCTCCGGCCTCGTCGGGGAAGGTGATGTCGAGTGCAACCGCATTCGTGGAATTGTCACCGTCGCAAGCGAGCCCCAGCGTGCCGGACGCTAAGCCCGCCGCTAGCAAAGAGCCGAGCAGCCATCGAGATGAGCGCATTCCTACTCCTTCTTCGCTGCGGTGGAACCGGCATCCTTGCGAAAGCTGTTTACGAGGGTCTCGGCGCTTGACGCGAGCGCGGCGAGGTCGAAGGCGAGGCCAGCGCCGAGCGTGAAGCTCGGCGCGGATTCTTCCGCCAGGGGAGCCGCCGCCGGTACAGCACCCGGAGCTGTGCGTGGGATCGAGAGCTCGTCCCCATAGGCTTGGTCTGCGGGCCGCTTTCCAAAGCGGACACCAGCTCCGGCAGTTACGAAGAAGCTATCGGAGACCCCAAAACCAACCCGCGCGACCCACTGGTTGAATGCCGACGACCCGGCGAGATCGGAGAGACCCGGTCCGACCGCGACGATCCATCTCCCCCACCGCGCGCCGGCGAGAAGCGAGATGACCATTCGGTCACGGAGGTCGTAACTCCGGCGTAGGACGAAGCGCTGATCCGGTCCCGCGAGGCCGCCAATCGCGTCGTACTTCGAGCGGGCGAACGCATCCGCTCCGTCCGAAAAGAAGATGCCGAGCGGATTGATGCCGAAGTCGAGTAGGACTGTAAAGCGCCGCTTGCTCGGGGGATGCAGAGTGACGACGTTGCGAATGGTGGGCGCCTCGCCGTCGGCCTTGCATGCATCGCCCTCGCAGATTGACACCTCGGTGAGCTTGTCCGCGACCGGCATCACGAGCGCCGTTCGCGCTTCCAGCTCCGCAACAGCTGGGATGTCGTCGGACATCGTCGCCATAATGGAGTCACAGGGAGCCTTGATTCCAGGAGCGGCCGGTCCGGCTTTCGCCGCCGCGTACATGATGGTGGCGGCCAGTTTTGCGAGGTCCTCTACCTTCGATCCGGCTGGAGCGCTGAACTTCGTTGTCATCTTGAGCGACGTGCCGGTCGGCACCGCGTTCACAAGGATCGGGTACGGACCGTTCGTCGGGATGCCTTCGATCTCTGCGCTTCCGGATCCATAACGGACGCGTCCAAACCGGTCGACCGCAGGGAGTACAGCCCTGGTGCGCCGCATAAGCTTCGGGCCACTCGTGTCGCGGAGCCATAGACGCTCGCCTTCGCGGGAGCAGTAAGCCGTTTTTAGTTTCTCGTTAAGCGTCTCGTTCGACACGAGACTCGTCTTTGGTGCTTGCATCTGCCGCCTTGCGAGATCGAGTGCGGCGGTTGCCCTGGCGAGCAGTCTGATCTCCTGGGGCGAACCGGGCGTCGCTGTCTCCGCATCGGTCATTGCCTCCGCCGCCTCCTTCAAGGAGGCGTGAACGGGTGCAAGCGCATCCGCCAAGCCCTTCGCCTCCTGCGTGCATCCGGCCCGCGCTGGAGCGATGCAATTTGCCGCCGGGAAGCTCTGTAGGAGAGCGCTCACAGACTCGAGTTTGACCCTCCTGAGTGCGAGATCGAGTTCATTCGTGTAGTATGCTTTGTAATACGCGTTTGCGGCCGTGTTCGCGTCGAGCGTCGAGCGCCGCTTGTCGAGCGCGGCGAGCGCCGCGCCCTTTGCCGGATCGGTGCTTGTGGGCTCAAGATTGAGGGAGTCGTAGACCTCCACCTCGAACCGAGTGAACGCGTCGTGGATTGTGGGTAGCGGATAGGTCGTCCCGCCCTTCGCGCTTCCGCAGGCCACGACACGCCGATCGTTGCCGTGGATCAGAATGACGCGCGCGGCCGCAACATGATCACCGAAGAAAGACACGCTGAGCGGCCGGCGCCGGTCGGTCTCGACGCTCCCGTCGGCGAGGACGACGAACCGCGCGTCGTATGCGGCCGGACCGCTGCTGGGACGTGTGAACTCGGCGGTCGTCCCTTCGCCGCAAAGTCGTTCGATGGGCTTCGTGTCCGCTCGGGAGGGGACATCTGCAGTTGCGTCGATCGGGACGAAGAGCGCCGCGATCGTGAGCAGTGGCGCGAGTTGCGCGCGCAAAGGGACCATTGTCCGAACATAGGAGGGGCGCGCCAACTTGCCCATCACCCTGCGGGGTGATGGGCCGGTGTCGGCGCTTGCGTTAGACTACCCCTTCGGACGCGGACAAGGGTGAGGACGATGGGGTGGGAGTGCGCCGTGAACGGCAAGCGCGTTGTGTTCGAGAACGATCTAACCGCCGTCGCGGTGCGCTTCCGGGAGCCGGCAAAGCACTCCACGCGCCACGCCGAAGCGGTCCGGGCGAAGGTGCGAAGTTTTCACCGGCGGCGCGAGGTCCCAAACGAAAAGTATACGGTGTTCGAGGTTGCTACCCGAGCGGTACATGACGTCCTCGCAGCGAGTTCTGAGGTCGATCGCGTGGCTCCAGTGTTCCGACTCGGATCGGCGAGAGCGTTTGCGAGCGATCGGCTTCTCGTCGGTCTTGAGCCGAAGGCGGATGTCAGATCCATCGCCGACGTCGTCCACGGCACTATCGTCCAGCGCCGTGGTCACGAGTACATTGTCCAACTCGCTCCGTCCGCGGATCCGCTTATCGCGGCCGGCCTTCTTGGCGAGCGCAACGATGTGCGTTACGCCGAGCCGGACTTCGTGACCATGTTGCCGGGCCTTGCGCGCGAAGACAGGGGACGTGCTCCTCGGCCAAGGCCGAACGAGTTCTCGGCGCGGCAGTATGCGCTCCGAAGGACAGCTGCCATCGAAGCCTGGACCAGGGTGCGCGGTCGGCCGGAGATCCGAATTGCGATACTCGACGACGGTATTGAAGTCGAGCATCCCGACCTTGCGGCTGCAATCGTCGGTTCCTTCGATGCTGTCGACGGGGACACGTTCCAGGAGCCGAACCCCTGGGACGACCACGGCACCGCGTGCGCAGGACTCGCGGCGGCGATTCACAACGACATCGGCGTCCGTGGGATCGCGGGCGGATGCTCCATCCTCGCGGTTCGGACTGCGTACAGCGCGTCGCCCGGAAGTGGGTGGACGATCTCGAGCTCCATGATCTGCGCCGCAATCGATTGGGCACGGGAAAACGACGCTGCTGTGCTCAACCTAAGCTGGCAGTGTGCGCCGTCCTCGCAGGTTACCGCCGCGATTGAGCGTGCGCGGCGCGAGGGGCGAAGTGGGAAGGGATGCGTTATCGTCGTGGCCGCCGGGAACGACGCGTCGGCAGTTGGGTATCCGGCGAATCTGTCAAACGTTGTTTGTGTCGGCGCGACCAACGAGATAGACGAGCCGAAGACGCGGAACAGCAGTGACGGCGAAGTATGGTGGGGCTCCTGCGCCGGTCCAGAGGTGACGATCGCGGCCCCCGGTGTGCGCAACTTCACGACCGCTCGTTCGGCTGGCTACCGACGGGACTTCTACGGAACGTCGTCCTCAGCCGCAATCGTCGCTGGAGCGGCGGCGCTCGTTCTCTCGGCGAAGCCTAGCCTGAGCGAGGCGGACGTGCGACGCATCCTCGTCGAAACCGCTGACAAGGTCGGCGGTGTCCCCTACGACGCGAGCGGTCATCACCCGCTCATGGGCTACGGTCGCGTGAACGTGGCCGCCGCTGTCGCCAGGGCGCTCGCCGGCTGATGCGAGAGCATCCGCACTCCATTGGACCGTCACGGCCACCGCGCCTCGCTTGTTGCCGCGCTGGCGGATACGCTTCACCACCATCTCCGGTGATGTTGTGCTGGCTCGGTCGGAGGAGCATGCTCCGTACCGTTCGGACGAACGGGGGCGCGTGGATTGCTCGGAGGGCGCGCAGCACCGCACCGACGTTTCCAGGCCGCCAGGACAGAGCTCGAAAGCGGTGGTGGCGCATGTCGTGGTAGGACTGCCACTACCTGAAGGTGTCGGTACTCACTTCCGCCTGCGTAGGGCGCGCTGTACCCTCCGGGGGATGAGTGAAAGAAGACGCGGGCCCAATCACAAGCCTCTTCATCGCGCGACGATCAACGAAGGTGCCGACCTTGCTGAGGTCAATCGACGCCTCACTCTGGTTGGCGGTCGTGACATCCCGCAGACGAGCTACGACTGGGTGAAACGCAGCTACTTGCCGAGGCTTCGCGACGGATCAGTATTGCTCGGTGACTGGATCGAGCACCCGAAGCCGGACGGCGAGATGTAGCGCCAAGTGACGTCGCCATTCTCTCGATTTGGGGCCGCTCACTCGACGAAGCGACGTGGCGTGACTACGGTGGCCGCCCATGACCGCAGTACCCCAGGAACAAGCAGATACGCTTGATGCATTCGTGGGCGACGTCCGCTCCGCGTTCGACGATGCGGGCGACTATATCTGGAAGGCGGCGAAGTTGCTCGAACACGAAACGCGCGAGGAGCTTGCGAAGCTCGAAGCGTACTTCCCGAGCGACGCCAAGAGCCGAGCGTCCCGGTCGAGACGCTGATCGGCGGGACGGGCATCGGTCTTCGGCGGGGAGGCCGCAGCGCGCTGCTCGGCCCAGCATCCTTGCAGATCGCGCGCGGAGCGCGAAGCCGTTTGGCGCTCGCGTGCGGCGCGCCTGACAGCGAGCCATCGGTCGACGACAGGAGCGCGATTCCGAGCGCGATCGCGTCTGGAACATCGAGAACGGGCGCCCGAGGTTAGCGCGCCGGATCGAGATCCGTCAGCGCATCATCAGCCATCACATCCCCCCTCGTTGGGTTTGAGGCCCGCGATGCCACCGTGACGATCGCCTGGTGTCGACCCGGAGGTGCCAAGCGCAGTCGGGGTAGCTTCGTCACGCAGGCTGCGCGACGAACTCGAGGAGCAGCTCGTTGACCTTCGCCGGCGCGTCGTTCTGGACCCAGTGACTGGCTTCCGGGATGTGCACCACGCGGGCGTGGGGGACGAAGCGCTTCGGAGGCTCGGCCATCTCGCTGCCGAGGAAGCGGTCCTTGTCGCCCCAGACGATGAGCACGGGCTTGTCGATCGTGTGCATCCTCGGAACGCGCCCGGTGAGCACGCGGCGGATGCTCGCGCGGTAGTAGGCGAGCGCGGATCGGACGGCACCTGGGACGCGGAGCGCAGCGACATAGCGCTCGATGTCCTCGGCGGGGACGCCGTCCGCGCGGAACGTCCGCCGGATCATCGAGAAGTCGCCCGTCGCGATGAGGCGCTCGGGAACGAAGGGGAGCTGGAAGAAGAACATGTACCAGCTCTTCATGAGCTGAGCTGGCCGGCGAAGGCCGCGCATCATCGCGAGCGGATGCGGCACGTTGAGGATCGCGAGCCGCTCGAGCATCTCGGGGTATTCGTTCGCGAACGCCCACGCGACCACCGCGCCCCAGTCGTGTCCGACGACGATCGCCTTCTTGCGGCCGAGCGCGCGGATGAGGCCGGCGATGTCGCCGGCGAGCTTCTCGACCTCGTAGTCCGAGGTGGCGCGCGGCTTCTCGGATTCGTTGTAGCCGCGCATGTCCGGCGCGACCGCCCAGAGGCCGGCCTTCGCCGCGGCGGTCAGCTGGTGGCGCCAGGACCACCAAAACTCGGGGAAGCCGTGGAGGAACACGACGAGCGGGACGTCGGCGGGGATCGGGCGTCCATCACCGTCGAGACCCTTCGGCCGCGCCTCGGCCACGTGCAGGCGCACCTGGCCGACGTCGACCACGCGATGGAGAAAGCCGTCTTCACGGCGCTCGCGCGGCGCCGATCTCGGCTCGTGAGCGGAGGCTCCATTCGTCGACGATCGGCTCATGCGGTTTCCCCTGGTCTCGATGTTCTTCGTATCGTACGTCCTTCAGGTCTCGATGCGTCGGGCGACGGCGGCGATCTCCGTCGTCCCGGGATCGATGGGCGGCGGCAGGGCGCCGAGCGACGTGAGCGATTTCTCCGCACGCGAGCGGAGGAAGCTTCGCGGGTCGCCGAGCATCGCCATCAACTCGGGGACGAAGCGCGGGTCTTCGGGGGCGTTCTCCGCGACGACGGCACGGACCTGGTGGTTGTCCGAGCGGAGCCCGCCGATGAGGACGTCGTTGCCTTCCGGGCGATTGAGCTTCGCGAGGGCGCGTACGAAGGCGACGAGGTGAGGCGGAGCGTCGTCGTATTCGTACGTCGACGTCGGCGGCTCTGCGAAGAGACGCGCGGTGGCCTCCGCGAGCGGGCGTACCGACCGCTCGTCGCCGATCTCGGCCAGCCTCGTGGCGACGTTGTGGCGGAAGATCCCGAGCGGGTCGCGTACCGCCTCGAGGAGTGCGTCGAGACCGCCGGTGCGCTCGAGGTCGGGGAGCGCGAAGGCGTAGTAGCTCCGGACCTTCGGGATCGGGAGACCCCAGGCGGCGAATGCGGAGACCGCGGCGCGCCGCACACGATGATCGTCGCGCGTCACCAGGTGGCGCATCGCACCGTGGCCGAGGAAGAGGACTCCTGCCTCGATGCGGGCGCTCCGCTCCGTCTTGGCGATCCCCGCGAGCTCCTCGAGCGCGCGGAGCCCCCACGCGCGCCGGCGTGACGTCTCCTCCTGGCGGAATGCTGGCTCCCACAGCGCGCGATCGATCGCGCGGCGGAGATCGGTGCTCTTCGGTGCGCTCTTGCCGAAGCGCAGCTTCGCGAGGGCGGCCAAGCGCGTCGCCTCCGCGCCCGGCTCGAGTCCGGTCAGGCGCTCGAGGAGGGCGGCCGCGCGCTCGCGTGCCTCGACGTGGGCCTGACCGATCGCGCCGACGGCCCAGACGGCCTCGCAGGAGGCTGGCTCCTTCGGCGAAAAGAGGAGCTGCTCGAGGGCTTCGATCGCGGGGACGTAGCGCAGGCGTCCGAGGGCGTGTGCCGCCGTCGGCAAGACCGCGCGGTACTCCTGGCTCGTCGACTCGAGGATCGCGAGGAGCTTCGGCGCGGAGGCCTCGTCTTCGAGCTCGCCGAGCGCAAGGACGAGCTCGCGGACCAGCCCGCCGCGCTCGAGTCCTTCGCGCCATCCCGTCAGCGGGTTCGCATCGAGCAGTGTGCGGAGCGCGGGCAGTGCCTCCTTGGCGTTCACGGCGACGAGCGTGCGGACGACCGCGGCCTCGTAGAGGCGGACGCGGCTCGGCTCGCCGCCGAGGAGCCCGACGAGGTGAGGGACGATGCTTCGGTCGTTCAGCGCGGCGAGCATGTCGACCGCGCCGGCGTCGCCCGTGAGCGCGCGTGCGAGCAGCGTCGGGGCGATGCGGCGATCACCGAGCTCCGCCAGGGCGAGCAGCGTCTCTTCGCGCTCGTGGAGCGCCGCGAAGGACTCGGCGTTGGGCGGCAGCTCGTCGAACCGCGTCACGATCCGGCGGGTCGTATCGAGCGTCCCGTCTCGGGTGGCTTCGACCTGGCGCTTGGTCGACCGGAGGGCGCGGATCGCGAGCTCGCGCCGCCGAGTGAGCTCGCCGGTGCGTGGCCGCCGCTCGTCGTCGAGGGCCGCGAGGAGGAGCTCGGCCACTTCGCGCACGACCGTGTCGGTCGAGGAAACATGCGCCGCGAGCCGCTTCGCGAGGTCGTCTCGGTCTTCGCGGAAGAACGCTTCGACCACGTAGCCGAGCGCGAGCGGGATGGTCCGATCTTCGCTCTTCTTGCGTCGCGAGCCGGTCACCGGGTAGGCGACCATCAGAGGCTCGTCGAGCGGCTTCACGGCGAGCGCTCGCATCGCGGTCCTGAGCTGGGCGTCCGTCCCGGTGAGCACGGACGCAAGCGAGCGCGCGCGCTCGAGGAGCGCTCGCACGTTCTCTTCCTCGGCGAGCCCGAACGGGGGTGGCTCCGGATCCTCGCCGGCTGCGAGCAGGCTGCAGATGACCGCGAGCTCTGCCGCGCCGCGGCAGAGCAGCCGGGCGGTCATGCGGCGAACGTCGATCGCCGCGATCACGCCTCGTGCCGGTTCGTCCGCGAGGAAGTAGACGATGATCTCGCCGATGCGACTCTCTCCGATCGGCACTGCGCCCGCGAGCAGCGCGGTGAGGCGAGCGAGAGCTGCATCCCCGCGTCGCGCCGCCGTGAGGAGCGACGGGAACCGAGGGAGCGATGGCTTCGCGATGAAGTCGGCGATCGTCCCGCCGTCGACCGCGCTCATGAAGCGGGCGAGATCGTGCGGGAGCGTGACGCCGAGATCCACGGCGCGCGCCTTCTCTCCCTTCGCCTTCGGGTGATGAATCACACCCGGACGCGAAAGGAATCGCACGAAGCCGCGATCGAGAAACCGCTCCGGCGCCGCGGCCGCACGAAGCATCCATCTCGAAGACACGAGGCCAAGGAGGATTCACGCGAAGTCGCGCTCGGTCAAGCCCCGGGCGCCCGCGCGAGATGGAGCACACGTCGAGCTCCAGCTGAGCCTTTCCCGTTGTCCGACACCGCCCTTCTTCGACGCCGGACGCCCTTCGTCACGACGCGGAATGAACGCGCTGTGTCAGCGTTGCATCTTTGAAGCGTGGTGCCCTTGCACGTTTGCAACTCCGAGCCGCGCCGCGAAGTAGAGCGCGCAGCGGCGCGGGCGCGTTCACGTCACCAGCTTTGCCGGGAGATGAGCGGTCTCGTTGTACGAGACGACGCGCACGGCGCCGCTCACGCGCACGAGAATGCGCGTGACGCTGCAATGGTTGCTGTTCATTCGCGTCCAGCGGACGACGGGTACGTCGATCGCACGGCAGACGAGGTAGCGGATTAGGTTTCCGTGGCACACGACAATCTCGAGGCGGTCGGTACGGCTCGTCCGGAAGAACCTCGCATAAGCGGCGTCCGCTCGCTCCCGGTCCTCTTGCCGTTCGCTCGGCGGGATCTCGTAGCCCTTCACCTTGGAGTACATGCCCTCGCGGAGGACGCCGATCGCTCGCACCTTCGAGCTCGAGGTTTCGCGTGCGATGATGTCGGCGGTCTCTCTCGCGCGCGGGAGCGTGCTCGACCACAGCGCGTCGACCCGTTGCCCGTCGAGGTGTCGGCGGAGCCATTGACCGGTGAGGTTGGCCTGCTCGCGGCCGAGCCTGGTGAGCTTGCCGCCGTCTTCGAGCCCGTACTGGCCATGCCTCACGAGGACCAGGGTTCGCGTGCCCAAGCTTCGACTGTACGTGAGCGGGACGCCGATGAGGAGCCCCGAACGCGCGCTCGTCCGACGGGTGGATGTGTGCAAGGTGCAGTGGTTTCGTTGCCATCGACCACGGCGCGCCGCGAGTCGACGAGCGCGGCGGCCGCGGACTCGCCGCGTACGTTGCCCGGACGCCGTGCTCTGAGCTCGGCGCCGCAGTGCGAGGCGGTCGGTCGACCCCGGGCGGCGGATGGCGATCGGGGGACTCCGTGGGGATAGTCGAGCACCCCGCGACCGCCCTGCCAGCTCGAAGAGCCCCACAGGGCGCACCCCCGCGGGGGGGCGGTAAGGCCAAGTTCCCGACCCCACCTTGACGCGGCGACGACTTCTCAGCGACGCTTCCATCGTGACAGCGTCACCGTCGCAGACTGCGCCCATCCTCCAGCGCTATCGGCCCTTGTTGAAGCTCGGGCAGGGCGGGATGGCGGACGTCTACCTGGCCGTCTCCCGGTCGGCGCCGGGGCTCGAAAGGCTCGCCGTCATCAAGAGACTTCGCACGGATCTCCTGACCGATCAGGACGAGGACGCGCAGGACGCCGAGCACTTCGCCTCGATGTTCCGCGACGAGGCGCGTCTCGCCGTCCTCCTGAAGCACGCCAACATCGTGCACACGTACGACGTGTTCGAGGAGGAAGGCACCCTCCACCTCGTCATGGAGTACGTCGAGGGGCAATCGCTCAACGTCCTTCAGCGCGAGCTCGCCAAGAAGCAGCAGCCCCTCGCCCGAGGGCTCGCGGCGATGATCGTCGCGGAGGTGCTCGCGGGGCTCCACTACGCACACGAGCTCACGGACATCACGGGAGAGAAGCTCAACATCGTTCATCGCGACGTGAGCCCGCAGAACGTGCTCGTCGGCTACGACGGCACGGTCAAGCTCGTGGACTTCGGAGTCGCGAAGGCGTCGTTCCGGTCGTCGCAGACCCGAGCCGGGACGATGAAGGGCAAGGCGCGTTACATGGCGCCCGAGCAGGTCATCAACAAGAACGTGGATCGGCGCGCGGACGTCTACTCCGCCGGCGTGATGCTCTGGGAGCTGTTCACGGGCCGGAAGCTCATCTCGGGCGCGAACATGTTCGAGCAGCTCGTGAACGTGATCAAGGTGCCGGCGCCGCGCCTCTCGAGCGAGCTGCCGGACATCGACCCGAAGCTCGATCATATCGTCGACAAGGCGCTCGCTCGCGATCCCGCGGCGCGCTTCGCGACGGCGAGTGAGATGCGGGAGGCGCTCCTCGAATACGTGGCAAGCGCAGGCAATGTGCAGCCGAAGGAGATTGGCGCGCTCGTCTCGGAGACGTTCGCGAGTCAGCGCGAGAAGCTCCAGGCCATCGTCCGGACGCGACTGACGGCACCCGAAGCCGGTGCATCCGCCGTCGGAGCGCCGAGCGACTCGAACCTCAGCGCCGCGTTCGTCGCGCTCGACACGGACGATCTCCGGAGCATGGGCGGCAAGACCACCTCCGCGAGCGGCAGCCGCGTGGTCGGCTCCTCGGCAGGCACTGGTTCCGGCTCGGGCTCGGGAGCTTCGGCTCGCATCATTCTCGGGACGGAGTCCTCGGGGCCTCCGAGCTCGGCCTCGAAGCCGGCCGTGAGCGCATCGACCGGCCCGGTGAGCGGGGTGGAGAGCATCCGACCGGCGGCGCCGCGTTCGCGACGACCGATCGTGATCGGAGCCCTGCTCGTCCTTCTCGGTGCGAGCGTCTTCGCCGGTGTTTACACGTCGAGGGCCAAGCCGCCGGCCTCTCCGGAGACGGCAGCTACCGCGAAGGGCGAAGCCCCGGCTCCCGAGCCTCCGGTCGCCAAGGCGACGGCTGCGAACACGATGGCGCCTGCGGCCAGCGCATCACCGGCGGAGCCGACGAGCGAGCCGAACGCGACGGCTGCCGCCGCGACGCCGCCTCCGACCCCTCGAGGCCCTGTCTACGTTCCGGCTGCGCGCGGCGCCGCTGCTTCGCCGCACGTGCCGGCGAAGCAGAGCCCCACCGAGTCCACCGCGCCCACGCCTGCCGCGCCAGCAGCTGCTCCTGCGGAGGCGGCCGGCTACCTGACGCTCGACACCTATCCCTGGACGAAGGTCTCGGTCGACGGCAAGCCGGTCGGTTCGACGCCGCTCGTGCGCGTCAGCCTCCCGCCCGGGACGCACACCGTCGTCATGGAGAACCCCGGCGAAGGGATCCGCGAGACGACGACCATCGTCGTGAAGAGCGGCGAGACGACGTCGAAGCGCCTCGCGTTCGACAGCAAGTAGCCGCTTCGCGGCGCCTGGCGTCGACGAAGGCCGAAGGCGCTACGCGCGAGGAGAGGAACGTCGCCGTCGTGCCTCTCCTCGGACTCGCGCCGTTTACGGTGATTGCTCGCTCGCCTCGACGTTGCGTCAGTCGCAGCGAGCCGATCCGCAGGTGGCGCCGAACACGCCGCGCCCCGTTGGCGGGGGCTGGTACTCCGTGGGCCGCAAGGCGAAGAAGCCCCCGACCGCAGCGCCCGCGAGGATGCTGCCGCCGATGATGTAGAAGAGCGGGCTAGAGAAGACGGACTTCTTCTCCTGCGGAGCCTCTCCGCGCACGGGCTCGGTCACGAGGTTGATCTGCGGGGTCTCGGGCGTGCCTTGCTCGAACACCGCGTTGTTCTTCGCGTCGAGCGCGCGCACCCAGTACTCCAGGCGTGTCGAGCCCTCGGGGTTCGCGGGGATCGAGATCGCCTTCCCCGACGGCGCTACCTCGATCGTCGTATAGGTCTGCGCCGGCGCCCATCGATGGCCGGCGCTGACCCTCTTCACGATGCCGAGCGGGTCGCGGGTGACGATGCGGATCTCGCCAGCCTGTCCCCACTGCACGACGACCTGTAGGTCCATCCCGCTCTTGCGGCCCTGCGCCTGCCAATAGCCTCGGGCCTCGGCGAACGGCTCGGTGAAGCGCGGCCCGAGCTTCGGGTCCACCTTGAACTCGGAGTCGTACTCGAGGAGCAGGATGAACTGCTGCTTCGCTTGGTCGGCATGACCGAGCGCGGCATGCGATAGCGCCGATACACGCGTCGCGCGCGTGAGCACGTCATGGCTGAGGTTCTGCTGCGCGAGGACCGCCTCGGCGGCGGTCAGCGCGTTCGCGTAGTCGAGGGCCGCGTAGGCATTCTCCGCAGTCGCCAGCTCGTTCTCGACTCCGGCGGCCTGAGCGAAGCCAGGAACGGCGAGCGCGGCGAGTAGGGCCCCAGCAGCGAGCCAACGTTTGGGGCTCGCGCCCCAGCCACCCGCAGAGGTGCGCCCGCGGCGCGCGTCGAGCTCCGAGCACTTCATTGGCAACGTCCTCCGCACTTGTCCGAGAGCTTGGTGCACGTGGTCTCGGGGATCCTTTGGGTCGCGTCGATGTACGTGAGCGCGATCGGTTGCGCCTTCGTCTTGCCGAATGCGGACTGCGACGAGCACCCGACCAGGAGATCCCGACCGCTCGCCTGACCGACGGCGAGCATCGTGTACTCCTTGTCGAGGTCGAGCTCGACGCTGGCGTTCGGCCCGCCCGCCTGGAGATCACACGGAGTGATCGAGCGCGACTCGAACCTGTTCGGCGGGAGCTGCTGTGCCGTCTGGCGAAGGCGAACGAGCTCGTTGCAGGCCAGCGTGCCGTCGTAGACGTAGACCTTCACGCCGTCGACGGCGACGGCCGCCGCCGTCGACGGGAACTGCACGTCCAGGGCGATCTCGGCGGGCTCGGCGTCCTCCTTCACGGCGCACGCGCCCACGACGAGAAGAGCTAGAGCACCAATCAGCTTGCTCCCGTCGTCTTTCCACCGATTTCCGTCGCATCGCTTCGTCGCTCCTCCTCCGGATACTTCAGTATCCGTCGTCGTCGCTCCTCGCGCTGCTCGGAACTCGGTGGAAATACTCGGTCCGCAAGCTGATCGGTGCTCTAGGGAGAGAAAGGTCGTTCTCCGGGATGTCATGAAACTCCTCGATACGGTCAGAATGCGAGCCTGCGTGAAACCGTTTCTCCCGGCTTGATCGTCACGACAGTGGTCTGCCGGATCTTCTCGCCGGAGTTCTCGAGCACCAGCGTGTGCGTTCCCGCCGGGAGCTGCGCGCGGACGAGCGGCGTGTCGCCGAGAACGCGGCCGCCGAGCGACACGCGTGTCCACGGGTAGGTGTCGAGCGTGAGATAGCCCGTGCCGCTCTTCTCCTCGGCGCTCGTCGCAGCAGGCGCTGGCGATGGGCGTGCCGCCGTCGTTCGTGGAGGCGGTGGTGTCGGTCGAGCGCGGTGGTTCGTCGCCGCCTTCGCCGCAGGTGGCGCACTGTCGACTGGTGATGCGGTCGTGGCAGAGGCAGCCGCCGCCGCGACCGCGTCGCTCACGGGCGGGGCAGTCGGCGGAGTGACCGCGACCGGCGTCTCCGCGGCGGGGGCGCTGGCGGCTGCTCCGGGGCGCACGTCATCGGCCGCGGCGCTCGGTGCAGGCGCTCTCGAAGCAACGCCCCTCGGCTCGGTGCTCTCGGCGCCAAGCCATACCGCGATGGTCGCTCCGATGCCGGCGAGGGCGAGGAGCGTGGACGCGAGGATAGCGGTTCGTCGCTGCTGCGTCGTCGCGGCGACGGACGGTCGAGAGGCGGGCGGCCTCGAAGGTGCCGGCGCGACGTTCCCGTCCGCGGCCGGCGTGGTGGTCGATTCCGGCATCTCGGGAAGGGTCGAGACGCGCTCGGTCCGGCCGGCCCGCGCCGAGGCGACGTGCGCCTCGATGACGGCGCGTTTCTTCGCGCGCTCCTCGTTGAAGAGCGGCTCGAGGACCTCCGAGACGGCGCGCGTGGTCACGTTGCGCGGTGCGAGATACGCGTCGAGGTCGACGAGGAGCGCGTCTGCCGACGGATACCGCTGGTCGGGGTCCTTCGCGAGCGCTCGCGTGATGATCGGGACGAGGTCGGGCGGCCCGTCCGGCGCGACGTCTTGCAGGGGAGGCAGCGTCCCGGCGATGACGTTCGAGAGGATCTCGAGCTCGCCCGCGCCGGCCCACATCCGCCGTCCAGCTACGGCCTCCCAGAGCATGACTCCGGCGGAGTAGACGTCCGAGCGCGCGTCGGCTCTCCCGGCGACCTGCTCGGGCGCCATGTACGCCGGCTTGCCCTTGAGCACGCCGGCGTTGGTCTCGATCGACGAGTCACGCGCCTTCGCGATCCCGAAGTCGCCGATCTTCACCTGTCCGTCGAACGAGATGAAGACGTTCTGGGGGGAGACGTCTCGATGGACGATGCCGAGCGGGACGCCGTCGAAGTCCTTCAACGTGTGGGCGTAGTGAAGTCCCTTGAGCATCTCGCAGATGACGCGCAGTTGCATGTCGAGCGAGAAGCTCGGGCTCTTCTTGCGGACGACGCGCGAGAGCGTGACGCCGTCGAGGTACTCCATGACGATGTAGTGACGCTCGTCGTCGGACCCGATCTCGTACGTCTGGATGATGTTCGAGTGACTGAGGCGAGCCGCCAGCCGCGCCTCCTCGAGGAACATCTGCAAGAACGACGGATCCGAGACGAGATCCGGCTTGAGCTCCTTGACGATGAGGAGCTTGCTGAAGCCACCGGGGCCCTCGGAGATCGCCAGGTAGACGATCCCCATCCCGCCGCGGGCGAGCTCGGCGACGAGCTGGTATTTTCCGAGGTGATACACCCGCTACCTTCGTTCAGGCCTAGAGTGAGCTCTGCTCGCTGAGGACGTCGGCCGGGATCGTCGCCCTCCGCTCGAAGGAGGAGTTGACGATCTGCCAGACGGCGAAGTCCGAGCGAACGGTCCCGGACGGGAGAAAGTCGCAGGGCCCGGAGGCACCTTCGTAGTTGATGTCCTCGCCGCGCCGGATCAGATCGAAGTACTCCGTCATCCGGTTCGGCCCGACGATGACTCGCCCCTTGGAGATCTTGTAGAGCGCCTGCCGGATGGCCACGACGTCGGTCGCCGACTGCGCGCGCTCGATCGCGCCGGCGAGAAGGACGACGGCGTCGTAGGCCGTCGACGCGTAGCGGCCGACGGACGTGGTCCCGGGGTTGTGAGCCTTGTAGAGGTTCGCGAAGGCGCTGAACTCCTGCGTCGAGAATTTCCCCTCCGGAGCAGCGTCGGCGGCCAGTGTGAAGCCACCCTCGCCGGCCGTCGGCGCGCTCTTGTCCGAGGGGTCGGTTCGACCGGCCTCGATGAACTTGTCCTGACGGAGACCGTCGGAGCCGATCGTGAGGAAGGCGCTGTAGTCACGCTTCGTCGGATTGATTAGCTGGTACTTCTTGAACGCCAGCATGTACGCGCCCGCGATCTGGGGCTGGGCGACGATGATCTGGCATTTCGCCTGGAGCGTGGAGGCAGCCTCGGCGGCCGCGGAGTCGAGCTTCGAGGCGTTCGCGACGTTCGGATCGAGCTCGAGCTTTCTCGCGATGCCGAGCCCGAGCTTGACGTACCGGTCCTCGACGAGCGCCGCGATCGGCCGCCCGTAATCGTCCCCCTGGGACACGAGCACGATGTTGCCGCATCGCCGCTCGGTTTCGCCGTTCGGGATCTCGGAGGCGTACTGCGCGATCGCCGTCGCGAGGAAGATGTCCGTCGCCGCGGTTCGGAGGAAGACCGGCTTCAGGCCTTCCTGATCGGGGCGGGGGTTGGCCGGCGCGGCTCCGGCGTCGCTGTCGAGCACGTCGAGCACGGGCGAAGTCGCGCTCGGCGAGATGACGAGGAGCTTGTCGCTCAGGAGCAAGTCCTTGATCGCGAGCGCGGCGCCGTTGGTGGAGGGGCCGATCGCGAGGACCACGTCCTTCGCGAGGAGCTCGTCGAACTTCGCGCGCGCGATCTTCTCGTCGCTCTGATCGTCGACGGCCTCGAGCTCGAGCTGCTTGCCGAGGACACCACCGAGAGCGTTGATCTGCGCGACCGCCACCTCGGCGCCGCGCTTGGCGTCGTCACCGGTGGCAAGCGGTCCGCTGAGTGAGAGAACGACGCCGACCTTGATCGTGTTCGGGTTGTCGGCAGTCGGAGGGTCGGTCGTCGGGCTGCCCTTGTCTGCACAGGAAGACAGGAGGGCGACGCTCAACAACGCGGTCAGTACGGGACGAACGTATGCTCGGATCATCTGTCCACACCGCCGTTCCCCGAAGAGGGACGCATCGCGCCGCGATCGAGCGCGGCCTTGGTTCGGTACTTCAAAGGGAGAGGTCTGAGTCATCGGGAGGAACCTGCAGTCGTCATGGCGTGAGCCAGATCGCGACGAGCGCCGCTACCGTGACGACGACGCTCACGGCGATCAACCAAACGAACAGCGCCCACGCAGGTGAGCGAGGAGGCGAGGTGAACGGAGCGACGCTGGACGGTGGTGACGGTTCGTCCGTGAGCGAGCGCTCGGTGGCCGTAAGCAATGCCGCTCCACCTCCAGGAGGAGGAGACGCGATCTCTTCCGGGAACGCCGGAGGTGGCCGCGATGCGAGTGGAGACCGACTGGTGTCGGTCTCGATCTCGATCTCGGCTACCGGGATGGCGATGTCCTCCGGCGACGGAGCCGGCGCCTCGGAGGCGCTGGTCTGCGGCCCGGCATAGTGCTCGAGGAGCTTCGCGTACGCGTTCGCGTCGAGGTCGGCCACCCGCGTCGGCGCGTTGTACGCATCCGACTCGCCGGCCGGCGGCGGCACCGTTTTGATCTCGGAGGCCTGGCCCTCCTCGTCGTTGTCTACTTCCCTGAACGTCATATCGTTGTGCTTACGCCGCTTGTCGGACTACGCCCCCGACCACGCCCCCCACGCCTGCACGAGCGAGGGCGGGAGTGCTCCCGCCCTCGCGTCACCGCTTCCTCACGGACAGTTGAACGCTCCTACGAGCTTCCCGTCCGTCGCGCTGTAGGAGAGCCCGGCGGCCTCCTCGAAGACGCGCTTCTGGTTGTTCGGGTCCACCTTCACGCACCAGACACTGTAGTCGGACGGTGCCTCGCCGGTGGCCACGTCGAAGTCGAGCGGACCGGAAGCGCCGTTGAAGTCGACCTTCTCGCCCGTGATCATCGCGTTCATGCCCTTCGAGAGGGCCGCTGTGCCGACGGAGATCTGATTGGTCCCGCCGACGAGGAGCGACATGTTCTTCGCGAGCGTCGTGCCGTCCACCGGACCGCCCTTCGTCGCCGCGATCGCGTAGGCAAGCATGTACGTGATGTCGTAGCTGCCAGCCATGCCGTAGGCGAGGACGGAGTCGTTGCCGTAGGCGGTCTTGTAGCCGAAGTTGAAGAAGTTCTGCGCGAGCAGGGTCACGACGCCCGGCTGCGTGCCACGGATGCGCGTCCTCAGCGCATCGCGGTCCGCCGGCGCAGGCTGCTTCGTGTCGGCCGGATCGACGAGCAGCGTCAGCTCCGACTTCTTCAGGCCGTCGGCGAGGATGTAGATCGGCTTCTTCGACGGGTTCGCCGCCTCGTAGGGACGCATGATGTTGTCCGTGGCCTCGCTCGTACCGGCGATCACGATGATGTCCGGCGCGAACGTCTGGAGCCCCGTCACGACCTCCGACTGGAGGATGCCGTCGGCATCCGCCGCGTTGGTCTTGTACTCGAACGCCTCGAAGTTCGCGTTCGGGATCGCCGCGCCGTTCACCTTCAGGTCCGACTTGAACGCGGCCAGGATGCCCTTGCCGTAGGCGTCGTTCTTGGTGATGAGTGCCAGCTTCGGGCTCGCCGCCCCGCCGGTCTTCACCTCCGCCTCGACCTGTAGGAACATCTGCTGGAGGACCACGCTCTGGACGACGTCCGAGGGGGCGGCGCGCCACAGGAGGCGCGTTCCGTCGGGCGATGCGTTGAAGTCCGTCGGCGCCGTGATCGCGATCGCGGTCGAGCTGGGCGCGAACTGCAGCACCTTCGCGGGCATCGTCACGTTCTTCGCGATGTCGAGCGTGGTGCCGCTCGTGCTCCCGCCGATGACGGCGGCGACCTTGAGCTCCTCGACGAGGTGCTTGCCCGCGCGAACGCGGTCGATCGCCGGCTCTCCCGGTCCGCCGTCGGCGCCTGCATCTCCTGCGAGGTTCGCGTCGTCACAGGCGACGTACGCGAGCGTGCGCGCCGGCTTGCACGCATCCGGATCGGGGATGCCGCCGTTGGCGTTGATCTCCTTGATCGCGAGCTCGATGCTGTTGATGCGGGTCGTGCCCGACGTCGCGTTCGAGCCGTTCTGAGCGAGCAGCACGCCGAGCACGACCTGGTTTGCGCCCGTCAGATCGCCTCCGACGCGCTGGCAGTCCTGCGACTTCAGCTTGACGCACGTATCCGAGACGCAGACCGCCGGCTCGCCGAGGTCGGCGGTGCACTTCGCGGCGTTGCACGCCGGCGTCGCGACCGGCGGGCACTGTGAGCCCGTCTCGGGCGCTGCCTCGCTGTCCGAACCCGCGTCGTTCTCCGTCACCGTCAGCGGCGCGTCGTCATCCGAGCACGCGAGAAGCACCCCCGTGGCTCCTGCCACGGCCACAAACATGCCAAGAAGACCACGGATACTCTTCATGTTTCACCCCGACCCCCCGCTCATGCGATGGACCTCTGTGGATTCGAGCTCGCGTTCGATGATCCTCGAACACCTCTCCTCTGCAGAGTGTGAATTGAAGTAGTGCAAGTCCCTAGCCCTCGGATCTTACCGCGCCTTTCTGGCACCGTAGATCGAAGAGTTTCTGTGGCGAATGACGCGGTGTGGCAGGCGGATCCCTCGGGTTTCGGGCTGGCGCCCCAACCCCCCACCTCCCGCCTCCCGCCTCCCGCAGAGGCGGGGGTCAGGCAGCGCGGACGTCGATGAGCCGGAATGCGTCGACGTCCATCAAGCCACGATCGGTGAGCTTGAGGCTCGGGATGACCGGGAGGCTGAGGAACGCGAGCTGGAGGAACGGCTCCGGCAGGACGCAGCCGATCGCCTGGCTCGCAGCGCGGAGCTCCTCGAGCGAGCGCGCGATCGACTCGGGATCCTCGAGCGACATCAGCCCGCCGAGCGGGAGGGCGAGGCGCGCGAGGACGTTGCCCCCGCGGACGACGCAGAAGCCTCCGCCGATCTCGATGAGGCATGCGAGCGCCGCGCGCATGTCGCTCGGGTCCTTGCCGACGACGACGAGGTTGTGGCTGTCGTGGCCGACGCTCGAGGCGATGGCGCCGTCGATGTCGCCGAACCCGGAGACGTAGCCGTTCGCGGGCTTCTGGCCCTTGCCATAGCGCTCGAGGACCGCGAGGCGGCGGACGCCGGCCGCGTCGTGGCGGGCGACATGACGATCGGTGAGGATGCGCCCCGCCCGGACACCGATGACGTGCACCATACCGCTCGGACCTTCGAGGTCGCGTGCTTCGGGGACGAAGGCGCGGATCGTGTTCGGCGGTGAGCCGAGGGACGGCCTCGGCAGATCGAGCTCGCGCACGAGCTGTCCGGCGATGAGGACATCGCGGATCTGGCACGTCGCAACGTCGTCGAGCACGACGAGGTCGGCGCGGAAGCCGGGAGCGATCGCGCCGATGCGTTCCCCGCCGCGCGCCGGGCCGGCGAGCCCGTAGTGACGCGCGACCGACCAGGAGGCGGCGCGATAGGCGACCTCGGCCGGGACGCCCTTCGCGATCGCGGAACGAACGAGCCAGTCGAGATGGCCCTCGTGTGCGATGTCGAGTGGATTCCGATCGTCGGTGCAGAAGCCGATGCTCGTCGACGTGGCGAGCGTGAGGAGGGGGGCGAGCGCGTCGAGGTCCTTCGCGACGCTGCCCTCGCGGATCCACACCGCGATGCCGTTCCTGAGCTTCTCGCGAGCCTCGCCGAGCTCGGAGCTCTCGTGGCAGCTCGTGATCCCCGCGCAGGCGTAGGCCGAGAGCGCCTGCCCGTGGACGAGCGGCGCGTGGCCGTCGAGCGGGCGGCCGTCGAATGCCGCGAGCTTGTCGATCACGAGCGGATCGCCCGAGAGCACGCCGGGGACGTTCATCACCTCGGCGAGCCCGAGCGTCTTCGGATGCGGGAGGAGCGGGGCCAGCATCGATGCGTCGAGCACGCCGGCGCCGTTCGTCTCGAAGCTCGTCGCCGGAACGCATGAGCTCACCATCACGCGCAGGTCGAGGCCGGGGCGACGCCGATCGGCATCCATCAACCGCTCGGCGGCGTCGAGGAAGAACTGGATGCCGGGCACGCCGAGGACGTTCGCGAGCTCGTGCGGATCGCACACCGCCGTGGTCGTGCCTCGCGGGAGGACGGCGCGCTGGAAGCTCTCGGGGACGAGGAGCGAGCTCTCGAGGTGCACGTGCGCGTCGATGAACCCAGGCACCACGTGGGCGCCTCGGCCGTCGATCTCGCGTGCCCCGCGCAGGCCCGGAGCGAGCCCGACCACGGCGCCGTCCTTGATCGCGACGTCGCCCGAGACGAACTCGCATGTGAATACGTCGAGCCAGCGGACGTTGCGGAGGACGAGATCGCAAGGCTCCTGTCCCTGGGCAGCGCGGATGCGACGGCGGAGCGTGTCGGCGAGCGTCATTTCTCGAGCATACCCTGACCAGCAACGCCGCCTAGGACGTGTGTGCCGGCAGCGCCCGCGCAGTCTCCGCCACTGGCGTAGAGCTTCCGCTCGACGTCACGCTTGCCGAGCTCGTCGAACGGCTCGACGACGGCGAGATGCACGCGTGGACGGCGAGCGCGGCGGGTATACTCCGCGCTCGTGCCGGACGATCGAGCCTCGAACACGGACCCTACGACCTTCGATGACGCCGCGATCGAGCGGCTGCGCCTCGCCGCTGAGGAGGTCGCGTGGCTCACCGGGCGCGGCTACGCGCTCGAGGCTGTCGGCAACCTGGTCGCGGAGCATCATTCACTCTCCGACGAACACCGAGCCGCCCTCGCACGGGGGACGTGCTCCGAGCCGCAGTACCGGCGCCGTGCCGCGCGCGAGCTGGAGGCCGAGGACGTCGCCCGACGTCCCCTCGCAATCGATGCGATCGACGCGGTTGCGACGATCGAGGCGGCGCTCGGCGGGCGTCCGGTCCTCCAGACCCTCGATGGCACCGTTCGCGCGTTCGGCGTCGATCGCGCGGCGTATGCCCTCGGCAGCGCGGCGGACGATGCGCTCGACCGCTTGCTCGGGGTCGCGAAGGTGCTCCGGCCATCCCTCCTGAAGTTCGTCGTCGACGAGCGCGCTCCGGGCGCGTCGGAGCTCGCCGCGAGGATCGAGGCACGAGCGAAGGTGCACAAGGCGAAGGTCGAAGTCGCCGGCGTCCCCGACGCGCGCCGGGCGCTGCGCAAGGAGAGGCAGATCGTCACCGGCGACGCCGATACGCTCGACGCCTGTGCGGCGTGGTTCAACCTCGTCGGCCGCGTCGTCGAGGTCATTCCGCGCGCGAAGATCATCCGCTTGCAGTAGGTGGAGCCTCGCCGGGCGCGACCCACGCGTCGCGGAGGATTTGCCTGAGCTCGAAGCCGATCCCTACCAAGACGCGTCTTCCCCTCAGGCTTGCGCCAGCGCCGTCTCGTAGATGGTGCGGTAGCGGGCGAGCATGAGCTCCTGAGTGTAGAGGCTCTCGACACGCGCGATCCCGGCCGCCTGCGCGGCGTGCCAGCGCTGCGGATCGGCGAGGAGCTCCAGCGCGGCGCGAGCCGTCGCCTCGGGGTTGGCGATGTTCACGACCGCCCCGGCCGCGCCGTGCGCGCGGTCGTCGGGATCCGCGCCGTAGACGAGCTCGCGGACGCATCCCACGTCGGTGGAGAGGCACGGCACTCCGGCGGCGAACCCTTCGAGCACGACGAGCGGCTGCGCCTCGCTGATCGACGTGAGGACGTTTAGCCCGAGGTGCGGGAGGATCTCGGTCACGTTCTGGAAGCCGAGGAACCTGACCACCTTCTCGAGCCCCAGGCTCCGGACGAGGTGATGACACTCCTCGGCGTAGCTCTGGTTCTCGTCCTCGGGACCGACGATCCAGCCCTCCGCATCCGGCAGCTCCGAGACGACGACCCGCATCGCTCGGATGAAGGTCTTGATGTCCTTGGTCGGAACGACCCGGCCGATGAGCCCGAGGACACGAGGGATCTCGCGCGGCCTCTTCTCGCGGACTGCCGCGAAGCGGGCGAGATCGATCCCGTTCGGAACGATGCGGGCGCGCCCCGGGTCTGCGCCATCGCGGATCTGCCGCTGTCGATTCCCCTCGTACAGCGCGATGATCGGCGTCGCGGCTGCGTACGAGATCCGGGCCAAGACCTCGAAGAATCGGATCCACATCTGTCTGGAGAAGCCGACGGCATGGGCGTCGTCCGCTGCGGCCTGCTCGGAGTCGTCGTCGCGGATCCACGTCGCCTGGAGCAGCTCGAGGCCTCGCTCCGCCGAGTAGCTCCCGTGCTCCGTCAGGATCAGCGGCCGTTGTTGCTTCTTCTGCGCGAGGGCTGCGAGGAAGCCACCGAAGCCGGTGGACACGACATGAAACGCGCGCGAGCGCGGGAGGTGTGCCGCGACGCGCGCCATCTTGAAGAGCGGCGCGTGCATCGAGCGCACCGTCCCGAAGTACTCGAGGAAGCTGCGGGGCGACGCCGATCGCTCGAAACGCTCGCAGATCTGTGCCCACGACGACTCGCTCGAGAGGAAGTCGTGCTCGTGCCCTGCGGGGTCTTCGAGGAGCATCCTGACGACACGATCGAGCATGCGGTCGAGGCGCTCGCGAGCGTCGCCTGCGGACGCGAAGGCGTCGTGGAGCTCGCCGGTTACCTGGTAGAAGTCGCGATTGCCGACGTTGGCGGCGAGGCGCTGGAACCGTGGCACCTCTCCCAGGAAGTGCTCCTCGAGGTGGACGACGTTGTTCGGCAGCTCGTAGCGAATGCGCTCGTAGCTCTCCGGATTTCCGCCGATGAACACGAGCGCGAAGCGAATGTCCGGAAGCCCGCTCACGACCTGATGCACCCAGCTCGACGCTCCGCCGCTCACGAACGGGTATGTCCCCTCGAGCAGCAGCGTGATGTCGGTGGATTCTCCTGCCTTCAGGGTCGGCCCGCCGAAGCGACTCATGACATGCGCTCCGAGACCATCAGCGGCGTCCGGTGGCGGGCGCTCGCTCCGGCTCGCCCCCGACCCGGAGGTCGAAGATCGATCGGAGAGTCGCGCTGTCGTGCGGCGAGGCGCCGAGCTTCGAGAGCAGTTCCCGAACGGCGCCGAAGTCTCTCTGGTCGAAGGCACATTCGGCGAGATAGGGGAGGGCTTTGCCTCGGGGGTAGCTCGCAGTGATCGCGTGCTCGAACGCGACGGTGGCGCTGGCCTTCACTTCTCCGGCGTGGCGGACGCTCGTGACGGAGCCCGAGCATCCGACGAAGAGGAATACGACGACGAGCAGTGCTGCCGCGAGGAGCGCGCTCGGGGCACTGCACCTGCTGAGTAGGACTCGAACCACCGAGCGGCCCCCTTCTTGTTCGTCACCCAATCCGTCGAGTGTCACGGATCGAGCCGTGCTCTTTCTGATGGCTGGGGGTACCGCGGTCAAGATGACGGGTGATCGCACGTTCACCACCGACACATGCTGGTGGACGACGCGGCTCAGAACGGCAGCGCGTACGCGTCGGGCGAGCCTCAGGCGAACGCCGTGTCGCGCGTCAGCTCGAGACGTACGGCCGCGTCGAGCCAAATACGGGCAGCGTCGGCGTTGCCCGAGCTCACCGCCTCGCGCAGGGCGAGGACGCGACGCTGCGCTCCGCCGAGCCCGACTGCGCCCAGGACGCCGGCGGCGTGCAGCGCACGATCGATGAATCCTACACGCAGGTGTGCGAGCCCGTCGTGAAGCGCCTCCTCCAGCAGCGTCGCCGCGAGGGCGATGGCGGCGTGGAACGGCGGCTCTTTCCGCGGCGCGAGGAGCGGCAGGCTCTCCACCATCGGCGGCTCGGTCTCGAGGTCCGGGACGATCACGCGATCGGTCACGATCGCCGTCGGATCGATCTCGAGCCCTCGCGGTCCGAACCGCACGTCACCGGCGACGAAGCGCGGCGCGGGCGTGGTCGACTGCAGCGCCTTCGCGATCGCATCGAGCGCCGAGGGCCCGGTCCGCGAGTGCCGTCGGACGAGATGGATCCGACCTGTGTTGCCCGTCGTCGGATCCGTCAGGCCGAGGACGGCGATGAGCTCTTGATCGCCCGGACGGTACGCGACTTCGAGCACCGCGCCTTCGGGAGGGAGCGCCAGCACCTTCATCTGCGCGGCGAGCGTGCGCGGGCGGAGGAGCCGCGGCGGTCGCGACCGGAGGTCCTCTGCGAGCGCGTCGAGATCCCTCACGAGGAGGTTCGCCGGGAGACAATCCCAATCACCGGATGACGGAGCGACCGATGTCTGGGCGGTACGCGTGGTCCCGAGCGTCAGCGTGTGGTTCGCGTGCCGCTTCGCTGTCCGCGTGACGAGCTGCCCGCGCGCGAGCGCGCCGAGCGTCACGCGCCCGGTGAGCGCGCGGCGCGCGAGGGCGGGGCCCTCCTCGGGCTCGCCGTCGCTCGCCGGCGGCGGAAATGCGCGCGAGGCGACGAGAACGACGCCCGAGTCGGGATCGGCGAGGTACACGCTCGCCTCTCGTCGGTCCCCGTCGGCCTCGATCCGTGCGCCGAGCGACATCAGCCGAACGTGATCGAGCAATGTCTCGCGCGCCTCGTCGCTGCCGAGCACGAAGCGGCTCGGCAACGCAGCGCCGCTCTTCGCCGCGCGGGCGCGTGCCTCGAGGCTCGCGAGGAGCGAGACGACCTCGCTGGTTCGATAGCGGGCGCTCCGGGCGCGGTACGCCTCGAGCGCGATCTCGAGGTCATCGACGAGCGTGCCCGGCCAGAGCAAGCCCGCCTTCGACAGCGACGCCCGCGCGCCCGCGAAGCGCTGCTTGTCGGCGTCGCCGAGATGCGCGACCCCTTCGACGATGACGTGCTCCGCGAGTCGAAGCGCCTCGTCGAGCGGCGCATCGCGTCCCGCCGTCGTGCCCGCGGGCTTCGCCCCGAGCTCGATCGTGCACGGCGCAGGTGTGCCGGCGGCGTCCGCCTGTCTGAACGCCCACGCTGCGACGACGACGTGCTCGCAGGCGAGCGCGGCCTGACAATCGCACCGCGCATAGCCGAGGTCTCGCGGCACGTGGAAGCGCACCGCGCATGTCGGGAGCCTCGCCACGGGAGCGGCGCCGCCCTCCAGCTCGACGACGGTTCCCGCGCGGAGGATCGTCTGCGCGCGCGTCATCACCCGCTTGCCGACGAGCGCGGTGAGCTGCTCGTCGGTGAAGCACGAAGGCGACCATGCTTCGACCGGCGGAGCTGGTGCCGGCTCACGCTTCGCTCCCGGCCCCGCATGCCATGCCGGGTAGGCGAGCACGATCGCGACCCGGTGGCGGCACACCGCGGTCGATCCACATGTGCACGGCGCATCGCGGAGGAGGACTCCCGGCGGGAGCTTGGTGACGACGCCATCCTCGAACCGCCCCGTCACGACGCCGGCGTCGTCCTCGTCGAGCTCGGGCCCCTTGCCCGACTCGATCTCGCGCTGAGCGCGCTTCACGAGTCCGAGGTTTGCGAGCGCCGCGACGCTCGCCGGTGTAAGGGCGAGGAGATCGGCGCGGCTCACGCGCGCACCTTCTCGGCGATGAAACCCACGAGCTCGCCGGGCGTCATCGCACCGACGTGCGCGCCCACCTGAACGAGGCGCTGCGCGGTGTCCCGGTCGTAGGCCGGGTTCGCCTGCTCGTCGAGCGCCGCGAGCCCGAGCACGATCGCGCCTGAGTCGCACAGCGCCTTGACCCGCTGGACGAGGAGCTCGGTGCTCGCGCCTTCGAAGAAGTCCGTGACGAGGACGACGATCGAGCGGCGCGGGGACTCGACGAGGCCTGCGCCGTAGGCGACGGCCTTGCCGATGTCGGTGCCGCCCCCGAGCTGCACCTTCATCAAGACAAGGGCCGGATCGGTGACCTGCGCGGTCAGGTCGACGACCTCCGTGTCGAAGATGCAGAGATGGGTCTTCACTCCGGGGAGCCCCCAGAGGCACGCCGCCGTCACCGCCGCATGGATGACCGAGCCCAGCATGCTGGCGCTCTCGTCGACGAGCAGGATGATCTGCCAGTTGTCGCAGCTTCGCCGGGAGCGCGAGAAGAAGATCGGCTTCTCGATCGCGAGCTGCTTCTTGGTGCGGTCCCATCGCCCGAGGTTCGACCGGACCGTGAGCTTCGCGTCGAAGTTGCGCGCCAGCTTGAAGGTGGAGCGGCGCCGCTGCCGTGCTCCGGACATGCTGGTCCGGACGGTCCGGGCGAGCTTCTCGATCAGCTTCCGCACCACCTTCGCGACCAGGTCTCGCGCGAGCGCGAGGACCTCGGGGTTCATCAGGTGCTTCGTGCGCAGCACCGCTTTGAGGAGCGTCTCGTTCGGCTCGACGCGGGCGAGGACGTCGGGGTTCGTCACGACGTCGTGGATCTCGTACTTCTCGACCGCGTCTCGCTCGAGGCGTTCGACCGTCTCCTTCGGGAAGAGTCGATGGATCTCGTCGAGCCAGGCGGGGACGGTGAGCTGAGAGTCGCCGAGCCCACCGGTACGCTGGCGCACGTCGCGGTCTTTCAATGCCGCGTCCCGGTCGTAGAGCCAGCCGAGCGCGGCGTCCGCAGCGGCCGCGTCCGCATCGAGCTTGCCTTCGGCGCCGAAGCCGCCGCACGCCGAGCTCCCGAGCATCAGCCTCCACCGCGCGAGCGCCTCGTCGTTGGTGCTCACGCGCTCTTCTCCTCGTCATCGGTCGTGACGTCGCCGAGCCCGAATCGCTGCGCGAGGGCGTCGACCATCGCGTCGAGGTGCATGCCGGACATCGTGACGTCCGCGCTCACGTCGAGCTTCACGAAGCGCCCGGCACCGGTCGGCTCGCCTCCGTGGAGCTCGAGCACCTGGCGCGCGATCTCCTCGCGCTCGCGCGGCGGGAACCACGCGAACGCCATCCGGAGGGCCGGGATCGCGACGAGGAAGTCCTCGCGGGTCATCGGCGAGACGAGCCCGTCGACGACGGTGAGGAGCCCCGGCGCGCGGAGGACCTCCTCCCGCGCGAGCGCGAAGAGACCGGCGAGGAAGTCGCCGAGCGTGTCCGGCCGTCCCGCGCTCTTCACCGCGCGCGCGGCCATGGCCTCGTCGACATCGCCGGCGACCGACCACATGAAACCGAACGCAGCGCCGCGCACGGCGGGAGGAGCGGATGCGTCCGAGGCGCGTCGTTGCATGACGGCCTCGGCGCGTGCACCGTCGAGCCCGAGCTTCTGCCCTGCTCGCTTCAGCGCGTCGCGCAGCGCGAGCGCGCCCTTCACGTCGGGCTCGCCCGCCGCGCCCTCGATCCCCTCGAACAGCCACAGGCCGCGATCGAAGGCAGCGGCGATCGCCTCGCCGATCAGCGGAGCGTCCTTCGCTCCGAAGAGGACGTCGTGCTCGTGGAGCGCGACGAGGACCGCCAGCCCGTCACCGAGCTCGGCGAACGAGGGCTCGAGCCCGGCGGCGCGGCGTGCGTCGCTCGCGAGTCGAGTTGCGAGCGAGCCGATTCCGACGAGCGCCGCCTCGCGCAGGTGCTTCGCAAGACTCGACATGCCGCGGGCCGTCGCCACGGAATCCTCGAGACGAGCTGCGGCGGCGGACTCGAGTGTCGCCCCGTACGCGGCGGCCTCGATGAGGGCCGGCTCTTGTTCGAGGGTGCGGGTGACGGTCCAGCCCTCGGTGAGCGCGGTGCGATCGCGATCGAACGACGGCTCCCGCGTGAGGACGATGCCCGGCACGCGCAGTACCCGGAGGCGGTGGAGGACGCGGCTCCGCGCGAGCCCGGCCGGCTCGGTGAGCACGACATCGTTCACAGTGCGCGCCGTGCGCTGGAGATCGACGCCCACGCGGGCGAGCTCGTCGAATGCATCGGCGACGAGCGGCGGCAGCGGGGTGCCCTCCGCGAGCCTGCCGGTCCGGTCGCCGGAGAACGCGGCCACGATCTCGACGAGCATCGGATCGGTGCCGGGCAGGAGCACGCCGCGTCGGCTCCAGGGAAGCGGCGCATCAAGCGCGTCTTTCACCACCGCGGCGGCGAGGCCGTCGAGCACGTCGACTCGGGCGAGCGCTTCGTGTCCCCGCAGCGTCTGGAGACCGCGCGCGAGCGTCATGGCGGCGATCGCGTCGGCGGGGGAGACGCGCTGCTTCTTCTTGCGGAGGTGCTCGATCGCCGTGAAGAGCATCTGCTCGCCCGCGACGTCGGGGCCGTCCTCCCAGACTCGCTGGTAGAAGTCGGGCGAGGGCATCCCGGATTCGTAGCCGACGAACGAGTCGAGGCGGCGGAACGAGTACGGCACGAGGTAGCTCCCCGTCCGTACGCTCGCTTGCGCTGCCGGAAGGGAGTCGGCCAGCTCCGGGACCGAAGGCGCGCTCGTCTCCGTGAGCGAACGATGCGCCTCTTCGAGGACGGGCGCATGGTAACCCCCGCACACGACGACGACGTCGCCGTCACCGGCCTCGCGCATCGCCCACGCGATCCACCGAGACATGTACGCCTCGCGGGTGACGTCGCGTGCGAGCGTCTCGTCGCCATCGCGGAGCTCACGGAAGTAGGTCGCGAGGCGCTCTTGCAGCTCGGGGAGCGGGAGCGGCTGCTCGAAGAGGTGGTCCCACAGCGCGTCCGTGTCCTCGATCCCCATCCGGCTGCAGAGCGCCTGCATGCGGAGGCTCGCGCGAGTGTGGCGATCGGAGTAGCGGTTCTCGACGTCGAGGAAGGCGTCATCCCAAGCCGGTAGATCGATGAAGAGCGCTTCGGCTTGCACCTCGCGCGCCGCGGCGACCGCGATCCACTCCGGCGAGTACCCGCAGAAAGGCGCCCAGCTCGCGCGGTGGATCCCCGGGCCGTGGGCGTAGCTGAAGATCGCGATCGGGAGCTCGTGCCCGAGGACGAGCTCGTCGATGCGTCCGTTCATGTCGCTCGGGCCCTCGACCAGGACGAAGCGAGGGCGCACCTTCCGGATCACGTGCGCGACGAGTCGGGCACATGCTGGGCTGTGATGGCGGACGCCGATGACGTGAAGCCTGGCCACTTCCTCCTCTTGCTCCTCGCTCCTCCGCGGTTCTCCTCGTCTCGGCGACTCTTCTCCCTACTTTCCGGGGATCCGGTGGCGTGCCTCGTAGTACGCCTTCCAGTGGGCGCCCTCGCGGCGGGAGACGCGCTGCTCGAAGTAGCGACGGAGGCGCTTGAGGTCGTCGTCGTTGCTCTTCACCGCCGCGCCGACGAGGCACTCGACGAGGTCCGCCGCATTCGCGCCGTCGCCGAGGAAGTGACCTCGCACACCGACCGCGTGCGCCACGCTCACCGCCTCGGCCGTGCTCATCGCGGTGGAGAGGCGCTCCATCGACTGTCCGTCGGTCGTCTCGCCGGAGCGGAGCTCGCGGAACGTCGTCACGAGCAGCTCGAGCACGTCGTCCGGTAGCGGCTTCGCCACGCCGGAGCGCTCGAGGAGGCGGCGAGACTCCTCGCGAACGAGCGCCATCTCCGTCTTCATGTCCGGGATCGGAAAGACGGTCTCGAAGTTGAAGCGGCGCTTCAGCGCGGCGCTCATCTCGTTGACGCCGAGGTCGCGCGTGTTCGCGGTGGCGATGACGTTGAAGCCGTCGCGTGCGAACAACATCGCGCCGTCGCCTTCGAGCTCCGGCACGGCGAGGACGCGATCGGAGAGCGCCGCGAGGAGTGAGTCCTGCACCTCGAGGGGGCAGCGCGTCACCTCCTCGAACCGGACGATCGCGCCCTCCTTCATCGCCTGGTAGAGCGGGGAGGGGACGAGCGCGCGCGGCGTGGGGCCCTCGGCGAGGAGCAGCGCGTAGTTCCACGAGTACTTGATGTGGTCCTCGGTCGTGCCTGCGCTGCCCTGGATCGTGCGCGTCGAGTCGCCGCTGACCGCCGCCGCAAGGAGCTCGCTGAGCAACGACTTCGCGGTTCCGGGCTCGCCGACGAGCAAGAGGCCGCGCCCCGTCGCGAGCGCGACCATCGCCCGATCGACGAGCGACGGGTTGCCGACGAACTTCTGCCTCACGTTCTTCTTCTCGTCGCCGAGGATGAACGTCCGCACGGCGCGCGCCGACAGCTTCCAGCCCGGCGGCTTCGGCGCGTCGTCGTCCTTGCGGAGGCGCGTGAGCTCTTCCGCATACGAAACCTCGGCGGGCGGCCGCTGCATTCCTTTGCTCTCGCTCTTGCGTTCGGCCATCGTCGCGACGATACCATCAGCCCCGTGTGGAAGGGCCTGCTCGTCTTCGGCGTGACCTACGTCCTCGTCGCGGGACGACGCCTCCGTTGGCTTCCGATCGATCGTCCTTCGGGGGCGCTGATCGGGGCCGTGCTCGCGGTCGTGCTCGGCGCCGTCTCGCCCGCCGAGGCCGGCGCCGCAGTCGACAAGAGCACGCTGACGCTCCTCTTCGCCGTGATGGGCATGGGCGCGTTCTTCTCGATCGACGGCTTCCTCGATCGCGCGACCCCGCTGCTCGTCCGGAGTGCTCGGACTCGCGGACGGCTGCTCGGTTCCGTCGTCTGGGGCGCGGGCATCCTCTCGGCATTCGTCACGAACGACGCGGTGTGTGTGCTCGCCGCCCCGCTCGTGGTCGAGCTCGTCGAACGATGCAAGCTCCCGCGCCTGCCGTTCTTGCTCGCGCTCGCCACCGGCGCGAACACCGGCAGCGTCGCCACGCTCGTCGGAAACCCGCAGAACATGCTCTGCGCGAGCCTCGGCGAGCTCGACTTCGCGACGTTCCTCGTTCACATGGGCCCGGTGGCCGTCCTCGGACTCGCCGCGAACCATGCGATCCTCGCCTGGCTCTTTCGCGCCGACCTCGAGGGTGAGCTCCCGCCCGTGGAGGCTGGCGAGCCCCTCTTCACGTGGCGCACCATCCTCACTCTTCTCGTCATCGCGGGGACGGTGGTCGTCTACGCCGCCGGTGGGAGCCTCTCCTTCACGGCGCTCGCCGGGTTCGTCCTCCTTCTCGTCCTTCATCGCGTCGAGGCCGAGAAGGTCTGGGAGCGCGTCGACTGGTCGATCCTCATCTTCTTCGGAGGTCTCTTCATCGCGGTCGATGCGCTCGCGCGGAGCGGCGTCGTGAGCGCGGTGTTCGAGCACGTTCCGCTGTTCGATGTTTCGCTTGGACCGCTCTCCTACGCCCGCGCGGCCGCGTTCTTCATGCTCGGCAGCAACGTCGTCACGAACGTGCCGTTCATCCTGATCGTGAGGCCGGAGATGAACAGCGCGCCCGATAGCGTGCTCGCTTGGGAGCTGCTCGCGATGGCGTCGACCTTCGCGGGCAACCTCACGCTGCTCGGTTCGGTCGCCAACGTGATCGTTGCGGAGAAGAGCCAGCGGATCGGCGGGCTCTCCTTCCGCGAGTACCTGCGCGCGGGGATCCCGGTCGCCGTGGTCACCACCGCGATCGGGACCGCGTGGCTCGTCGGCCTGCGGCTCCTCCACTGACGGCCCTCGACCTGCTCGCCGCGGACGAGGCGTCCCGAGCGATCGATGACGGCGAGGCTGCCGCCCGAGGCGCGGTCCGGTCTCAGAACCGGAGCTCTGCCTTCACCTGACCGGGGGCGATCGTGCCCGTGTCCGGGCTCTTCTCCGTCGTGAGGGCGATGATGGTCGTGACGCCGCCTGCAGCCACGACGCCGACCGCGGTCCAGAACCACCACCGGCCGAGGATCGAGGACCGCTCGACCATCGGGACGTCGACCTCCTTCCTCTCTCCCACGGCGACCAAGGCGCTCGTCTCGGCCTTCTCGTAGCCGTCACGCGCCAGCGCGATCTTGTGCGAGCCCGCCGAGACGGCCGACTCGGCTGGGACGATGCCGACCAGCTTTCCGTCGATCGAGACGGCGGCGCCCGCCACCGGTGAGGTCACGCGGAGGAAACCCGAGCTCGCGCGCGTGAGGAGACGCGCGTTGACGGTCTCGATCTTCGTTCCGGGGAGCATCACGTCCGTGTCGAACGGGGAGTAGCCTTCCTTCGAGACGACGAGCCGCTGCTTTCCCGCGTTCACTCGGATGACGACCTGACCGGCGCGCGTCTTGCCCACGACCCGCTCGCCGAGCCGGATCTCGGCATCTTCGACCGGCGCGCTCACCACGAGCGTCGAGACGCGGCCTCGGACGTCGCGGAGAAGGTCATCGAGCTTCGGGACCCGCCCCTTGAGCTCGGGAGAGGCCGTGGCGACGAACTCCTCGAGTGCATCGAGCGCCTTCGGGAAGTCGGCGAGCCCCTCGTAGGCGCGGCCCATGTTGTAGAGGAGGGCCGGGTTCTTCGTGACGGCGTACGCGATGCGATAGTGCGAGAGCGCTTCTTCGTAGCGCAATGCCACCATCGCGTCGTCGCCCTTGCGCTTGGCTTCCTCGGCGGAGGCGTTCGTCGCAGGAGCAGCCTGCGCCCAGGCGAGCTGCGGAGCCGTGGTGGCGGTCATCACTGCGACCAAGACAGCGCCCAGGATCCGTCCGGCCGTACCCATGAAGGTCGACCGAGGGTAACACGGTCGAGCTTCGATGAGCGCCGAAGGCGCACCTCTGCGGGGGCCCGCCAAAGCCGGCGAGGCGCTCCGGTTCCCGCGAGCTCGCCATCGGGGACGGCGTCGAGGCGGCATTTCGCAAGCGCTACCGTATACTGAGTGGCCCGTCGCTCCGGGGCGCCCGTGTGGGTCACGCGTCGCCACTCTCAGGAGCTCTTCGAGGTATGACGATGCGCCTTTCTCTCGTGCGAAGCCTCCCGTTGATCGTCCTCGGCGCCGCCTGCTCGATGGAGCCGGCCGGCCTGCCAGGCGCCTCCGGGAGCAACGAGAACGTCGCTCAATCCTCGAGCGCGATCATCAACGGCTCGGTCGATACCACGCACCCGGCCGTCGTCGCCCTCATCCTCGCGAAGGGCAATCAGGGTGGTCTCTGCTCCGGCACGATCGTGAAGAAGGACGTGCAGCGTGGAATCGGATGGGTGGCGACCGCGGCACACTGCGTAGACCCCGCTCCGGCACTCGTCGTCCAGGCGCAGGACTTCATGTCGCCGGACGCCCTCCGCTACGAGGTGATCGACTTCAAGGCCGATGCTCGCTACTCGCGGCAGACCGGGGCCTACGACTTCGCCGTCGTTCGGATCGCAGGTGTGGACGCGTCGACGCCGGTGATCCCGCTCACCGGCGCGCCCGATGGCCTCACCGGCGGCGTCAACGGCACACAGGTCACGAGCGTGGGCTTCGGACGAACGTTGCTCACCGAGCCGACGTCGCCCGACGAAGAGAACACCCAGCGTCGGATGGTCAGCAAGCGGGTCGCTCAGCTCTCCTTGACCACCATCGGCTACAACATGCAGAGCAGCGGGATCTGCCAAGGCGACAGCGGCGGTCCGGTGCTCGTCGGTGCGGTCGGGAGCGAGCGCGTCGTCGGCATCCACTCGTACGTGCAGGATGGCTGTAACGGCACTGGTGGCAGCGCACGCGTGACGTCCGACCTCTCGTTCTTCGAGACGGAGCTGACCAAGGCTCTGCCCGGCGACAGCTGCTCGCTCTGCGAGAAGATCGCCAACTCCGGCAAGAGCGAATGCGCCGCGATGAGCGCCTCCTGTCTCGCCGACAAGGCCTGCAGGGGCTACTACGAGTGCCTCTCCGCCGGAAAGAAGGCGGCCGATTGCTTCAAGGAGTACCCGCTCGCGGAAGGCCCGTTCCAGGCGGCCGCCAACTGCGTCTGCACTCGTGCCTGCGCTGACAAGTGCGCGGGCTCGGGCTCGTGTCTCACCGCCCCGAAGTGTGGCTACAAGATGGAATCCGGCTCCTGCCGGACGTGCGTCGAGAAGTCGTGCTGCGAGGAGCAGACCGACTGCGCGGCGAACGGCCAGTGCTACGTCTGTCTGAAGGACAACGACGCCGATCCCGCCTGCGCCACCAACACGGCACGCAAGAAGCTCGCGGCGTGCGCGACGACCAACTGCAAGACCGAGTGCGCGGACTCGCCGGTCCAGAACGGCGGCGAGGACGGGGCGCCCGAGGAGGAGGCGCCGCCGGAGAGCGCGGGCGGCGGGACCACGACGACCACGACGACCGGATGCTCGACCGCCGCCGGCGCATCGAGCTCGTCAGTGCTGGTGCTCGCCGTCTCTGCGCTCGTGCTCGCCGGAGCGCGCCGGCGCCGTCGCGACTGACGCGTCGCTCGAGACCACACTAGGATGAGCGGGGATGAAGGCCGGTGCCCTGCTCGCGGTAAGCGATCTCCATGTTCGGCAAGTGCAGAACCGGCGCTTCGTCGAGGAGATCGCAGCCGCTCGTCCCGGGAAGACCGCAGACTGGCTCATCCTCGGCGGCGACCTCGGCGAGTCGGAGAAGGATCTCGAGCTGGTCTTCGAGACGCTCGCGCCGAAGTTCGAGCGGCTCGTCTGGGTGCCCGGCAATCACGAGCTCTGGACCGTGGAGAAGGACGGTCCGCGCGGCGAGGAGCGCTACGGGCGTCTCGTCGACATGTGTCGTCGCTACGACGTCCTCTCGCCGGAGGATCCGTACGAGCGCTGGCCGGGCGACGGGCCGCCGATCGTGATCGCGCCGCTCTTCCTCCTCTACGACTACTCCTTCCGTCCCGACGACGTCCCGGCAGAGGAGGCACTCGCGTGGGCGGCCGAGCACGGCATCGTGTGCACCGACGAGTACGTCCTCCATCCGGATCCTCATCCGAGTCGAGCCGCGTGGTGCGACGCGCGCGTGCGTGCGACCGAGGCACGCCTCGCAGCGTTGCCCGAGGAGGTCGCGACGATCCTCGTGAACCATTTTCCGCTTCGTCGCGAGCACGCGCGCCTGCCGCGCGTCCCCCGCTTCTCGATCTGGTGTGGGACGCGGAAGACCGAGGACTGGCACATGCGGTTCCGCGCGAAGGCCGTCGTGTTCGGCCACCTCCACATCCGGCAGCAACGCGAGGTCGACGGCGTGGTGTTCCACGAGGTCTCGCTCGGCTACCGACGCCAGTGGGACCCGAGCCAGCCGGAGCGCTACCTCCGGCAGGTGTGGCCGCCGAAGCGCCCGACCTGAGGCACGGTTGGCCGTCAGCTCGCCGGGAGGCGGATCTCGAAGCGGGCGCCGCTCGGCACGTCGATGCACGCGATCTGGCCCCCATGCGCCTCGACGAAGCGTCGTGCAGTGACGAGGCCGAGCCCGATCCCCATCGGCTTCGTGCTGTGCAGCGGCTCGAAGAGGTGCGCTCGCACGTGTGGACTGATCCCTCCGCCCGTGTCCGTGACGGTGATCACGATCTCTCCGCCGCGGACGGCGAGCGCCATCGAGAGCTCGCCGCCGTCCGGCATTGCGTCGATGGCGTTGCGCACCAAGTTCGCGATCGCCCCCTGGAGCTGGTCGGAGTCGACCTCACTCACGACCGAGTCCGCCGGGAGCTCCCGCACGATGCGGACGTTCGAAGGGATCCAGTCGGAGTCGAGGATGCGCTCGAGGAGATCGACGATCGACGTGGGGTGGCGATCGGGCGTCCGGACTCGCGCGTAGTCGAGCAGCCCGGTGATGATGATGTTCGCGTGGCGGACCTCGTCATGGATGATGCGGATCGCGTCCTCGACGTTCTCGTGTCGATCGGGCGCGAGGTGTCGCTTCAGGACGTACGACGCGTTCATGATCGCGGCGAGCGGGTTGCGGATCTGGTGCGCGACGCCTCCCGCGAGCTGACCGAGCACGGCGAGGCGCTCCTGGCGGACCAGGTTCTCCTGCGCCTCGGCGAGCTCCGCGGTGCGTTCGAGGACGCGCTGCTCGAGCTCGTTCTTCCTCGTGCGCATGTCTTCTTCGATCCGCCGGCGCTCGGTGATGTCACGCGCGATCCCGGTCGTTCCGATCACCTTCCCGTTGTCGTCGACGATGCACGTCTTGAAGGTCTCGATCCAGCTCCGCCGGCCATCGGCGTCGACGAACGGCTCCTCGATCTGCTTGTGGAGCCGCGTGTGCATGATCTCCGCGTCGTCACCGCGGTAGAGCTCGGCGAGATCCTGGGGCCACAGGTCGAGATCGGTGAGCCCGGCGACGTCGTCGGGTACAGCTCGGCCTGCGGCCGAGGCGAAGGGCTGATTGACGAGCACGTAACGGCCGAGCTCGTCCTTGAGCCAAGCGATGTCGGGGATGTTGTCGAGGATTGCCTTCTTCTGGCGAGCGCCCTCCTCGAGCTGAGCCTCTTGCTTCCGGAGCACGGAGATGTCCCGGAGGATGCACACCGCGCCGCGGATGTGGCCGCAGGGATCCCGGAGCGGGTTCGCGCTCGCGAGGACGTGGAGCCCCGCAGGGACGCGCTCGTTCTTCACGAACATGCCGACGTCGCGGACCGCCTCGCCCGCCGTGAGGGCACGGGAGACGGGGAGCTCGGCCGTTGGGAAGGGCGTCTGCTCGTCGGGGAGGAAGATGCCGTGCACACGGCTCCAGTGAGCCGGATCAGGGGCAAGGTCCTGGAGGCCGAGGAGATCGGCTGCTGGGTTGCGGTAGACGAGGCGAGCACGCTCGTCCACGACGACGAGCGCGTCGCTGATACCAGCGACGGCGTCGAGCACCCAAGCTCGTTCGGAGCCTACCGGCGCACCGGCGGCGCATCCGTCAATCACCCCCCGATGGTACCGCAACTTGCGCTTCGATGTGTCGGCCGCTGCCTCATCCCGCGGAGCGGGCGCCGCGCCCGAGTCGCCGGTGAGCGTAGATCGAGTAGGCCACGACCGCGGCCATACCCGGCACCCACCAAGCGAGCCCGACGCCGAGCGAATACGGTGCAGCGGCCGCGTCCTGGAGGAGGACGCTCCGGGATGGTATCCGAGCAATGACTCCGTAGGGATGAATTCCGAGGCACGCGCAGGCGAACAGCCCGACGAGCGCTGCCGACGAGGCCTGGAATGCACGTGCGAATCGAGCACGGCGCGCCGCGATCGCGGAGAACGCGATGCCGCCGAACGCGACAATCCCGAAGACGACTCCGTATGGATGACCTCCGAGGCTGCGGGCGACGTTCGGCTGCACCGCGAACGTCGCGACCGTCGCCAGGACTGCGAGCAGCGCGCTCGGCGCGACCAGGCGCTCGGCGAGCCGAGCCGAGCGCGCCCCGACGATGCGCTCGGTCTCCTCGTCCTCCGTGGTGTGAGCGCGTAGCCGGAGCGCGCCGTGGCGAGCGAGCATCACCACCGCGGTCGCCCCGACGAGCAAGGTGTACCAGTCGAGGACGCCGGCATCGTCGCCCACGCCGAAGTTCGTCCATAGGGGGGCGAAGAAGTCACCGTTCTCGTCCACCGACACGCCGCGCACGACGTTCCCGAGCGCAGCGCCGTAGAAGAGGACGACGAGGGTGCTCGAGACGAAGAAGATCGCGTCCCAGAGTTGGTTCCAGAGCGGATGGTCGAGCTTGTGCCGCATCTCGATCCCCAGCCCGCGCCCCATGAGCAGCCAGAGGACGATCATCACGGGCAGGTAGAAGCCGCTCACGAACGCAGGGAAGAGGCGAGGGAAGGCGAGGTAGAGCGTGGCGGCGCCGGCCACGAGGAAGACCTCGTTGCCGTCCCAGAACGGAAGGATCGTGTGGAGCACGACCCGCTGTTCGGCGTCGGTCTTCGCGACGAACGGCGAGACGATCCCGGCGCCGAGGTCGTAGCCGTCGAGGACGACGTAGGCGGCGAACATCGCGCAGACGAGGACGAACCAGAGGTCGACCATCAGGCGATGCCCTCCGTCGGTGCGGGCGGTCCCTCGAGCGAGTCGGGGGGCGGTGCTTCGTCTTCGTTCGGGGGCGTGGTGACGAGCGGGCCCGGACCGCTGGCGAAGATCCGATAGGCGACGAACACGAAGAGAAGCGAGAGGAGCGCGTAGAGACCCATGAAGCCGAGCAACGTGAAGAGCGTGTTGCCGGCCGACACGTTCGCTGAATATCCGTGCGCCGTTCGCATGACGCCGTAGACGATCCAGGGCTGCCGTCCGAGCTCCGCGGTCATCCATCCGGCCGTGTTGGCGACGTATGGAAGCGGTGCGGCGAGCATCAACGCCCAGAGCAGCGGCCGTGCGCGCGGATGAAAGAGGCGTCCCTTCCGGAGGAGCGCGGCGCTCGAGGCCATGAGCGCGATGAAGATCGTCCCGAGGCCGACCATCACATGGTACGAGTAGTAGAGGAGCGGGACGTTGTCCGGCCACAGGTCGGGGTCGAACGCCGTCAGTCCCTCGATGCGCGCGTTCCACCGCTGGTGCGTCATGAAGCTGAGGGCGCGGGGGATCTGGATCGGGTTGTCGAGCCTGAGTCGGTCGACGTCCGGCTGACCGACGAGCGTGAGCGCCGCTCCGTCCTCCGTGTGGAAGTGCCCTTCCATCGCGGCGAAGGCGACCGGCTGGTACTTCGCGACGAGCCGCGCGTGGAGGTCGCCGGTCGGCATGGCCATCATGATCGTCGCGACGACGCCGGCGATGACGCCGACGCGAAGGAAGACCTTTGCGTGCTCCACGTGCTTGTCCTGGAGCAGGTAGAACGCGCCGGCGGCGGTGACGACGAACGATGCCGTGACGACCGAGCCGGTCATCGTGTGCAGGTATTGAACCCATGCCCACGGATTGCCGAGGTACTCGCTGATGCTCGCCAGATGAACGACGCCGTCGGCGCCGACGACGTGGCCGACGGGGTGCTGCATGAACGCGTTGGTCGTGACGATGAAGTAGCCGGAGAGCCACGAGCCCGTCATGACGAGCACCGCCACTGCGACGTGCGTGCGCGGCGCCATCCACTTCTCTCCGAAGAGGAACAAGTAGAGGAAGGTCGACTCGAGGAAGAACGCGATCACCCCCTCCATCGCGAGGGTCTGCCCGATGACGCCGCCTGTCGCGTGGGCGAAGCGTGACCAGCCGGCGCCGATCTGGAACTCGAGCGGGATCCCGGTGACCACGCCCATCACGAACGTCAGCCCGAAGATGCGACCCCAGAAGCGGGCCGAGTCCGCCGCCGCCACGTTTCCACGGAAGCCCTTCACCTTCAGGATCACGATGAGGAGGCCGAGCCCCATCGTCAGCTGCGGGAACAGGTAGTGGTAGACGATGCTGAAGGCGAAATGGAGCCGGTGCGCCGTGAGGGCGGTCATTTCGCACAGGTTCTAGGGGCGCCGGGGCACCCGCGCAAGGCGCACACCCGGCCTGCGGGGCGGGATAGGATGGCGTGCACGGAGGCATCTACGTGGGCCAGGAAATCAAGACCCAGCTGCGGTTGGACGGCCGCATCATCGACGTCACTGCGCTACTCGAGACCGACACGATCGTCTTCCGCGGCGGCGCGACGATGACGATTCCGTTCGCGGAGATGTTCTCCGTCGAAGCGAGCTCCGGGTGGCTCGAGCTCAAAACTCCGCGCGGGCTCCTCTTGCTCGAGCTCGGGCCGAAAGCCGAGGTCTGGAGAGAGAGGATCAAGAACCCGAAGTCCGTCGTCGAGAAGCTCGGACTCTCCGAGACGAAGAAGGTGTGCGTCGTCGGCAAGCTCGACGCGGATCTCCGGGCGAACATCGAGGCGTCCGGGGCGAAGGTCGCGAAGACTGCGCGCGGCAAGGACTTCGACGTCGTCTTCGTCGCCGCGAACGTGAAGAAGGATCTCGAGAAGCTGCCGGCGATCAAGGAGACCATCGTCCCTGACGGCGCCATCTGGATCGTCTATCCCAAGGCGACCGCGTCGGGCGTGAAGGTGGACCCGGAGCTGACCGAGCGCGCTGTCCTCACGGCGGGACGGACGCTGACGCTCACGGACAACAAGCAGGTGAAGATCGACGAAGACCTGACCGCGGTTCGGTTCGTGATCCCGGTGGCCTACCGGAAGAAGAAGTAGCGGCGCGGCGGCCTCGATGCCGCGACGAGCGTGGTAGGGTCACGTCGATGTCGAACGAGAAGGGACCGGCTCCGGCCGTGATTGCGACCTACTTCGACGACGCGGTCATTCCGCGCGACGTCGAGGCGTTCAATGCGCGTGTCGGCATCCTGGTCGCGTTCGTCGGAGGCATCCTCTTCGAGGTCGACATCGACGGTCGCTACCTCGCGGTCTGGACGGGATATCCACAGCTCCTCTACCGCCCGGTGGAGGAGCTGCGGGGCCGAACGGTGACGGAGCTGATCGGGCCCGAGCTCGGCGATCGGTTCACCGCCATGTTGCGTGACGTCCTCACGACGGGCGTCACCGAGTCGTTCGACTACACGCTCGACGTCCCGGCCGGGCGACGCAACTTCCGGTGCGAGATGCGTCCGGCGCCGCGCCCCGCGAACGAGGACCAGGCTCCCTCGGTGCTCGTGCTCGTGCGCGACGTCACCGAGGAGGTGCAGCTCAAAGCGAAGCTCCTCGAGGCCGAGCGTCTCGCGGCGATGGGCCTCGTGGCGGCGAGTGTCGGTCACGAGATCCGGCAACCGCTCGCGTTCGCGACGACGAGCATCGAGGTGCTCGCGCGTGAGCTCGGGCGTGCCGGTGCTTCGAGCCAGCGGGCGACCGAGGCGCTCGACCATGTTCGAGATGCGCTCCGTCGCATCGGCGGCATCGCGGCGAGCGTCGGCCTCCTCGCGCCCGACCGTCAGCAGGATACGACGGCGGACGTGCGGCGCCCCATCGAGGCTGCTCTCGATCTCTGCGCGAGCGAGCTCCAGGGACGCGCGAAGATCTGCGTCGACGTCTCCGCCCTCCCGCGGGTGCGAGCGAGCGAGGGCGCGCTCTGTCAGGTCGTCACGAATCTCCTACTCAACGCTGCGCATGCCGTCGACCCCGCGCGGACGCCTGCGAACATCATCGAGGTGGCGGCCTCGCTCCACGACGACGGAAAGCAGGTTCGGATCTCGGTGAAGGACGACGGCTGCGGGATCGATCCGGCCCATTCCGCGCGCGTCTTCGATCCGTTCTTCACCACCAAGGCGCCCGGGCGCGGAACGGGGCTCGGTCTCTTCGTGTCGAAGCGCATCGTCGAGGAGGCAGGCGGCGTCCTCGAGATCGACTCTCGGCTCGGCCAAGGGACCACGGTGGTGGTCAGGCTCCCGGTGGCGATCGGGGACTCGGCGCCCCCGTCGGCGCAGCCTGTCGTGAGCCCGCAACGGCTCACCATCCTCGTCATCGACGACGAGCCCTCGTTCCTGCGCTCGCTCGAGCTCGTGCTCGAGGACACCCAGGACGTCGTCGTCTGCAATCGTTCGCCGGACGCGCTCGAGCTGGTTCGCGCCGATCCGAAGCGCTTCGACGCGATCCTCTGCGACCTCTCGATGCCGGAGGTCGACGGCGTCGCATTCTTCGCTCAGATGGAGGCGCTCGGTGTCGCGAGCCGCTTCATCCTCATGACGGCAGGGGCGTTCACGCCCCACGGAGAAGCGTTCCTTCGCCAGGCACGCTGCCGTCGGATCGTGAAGCCGTTCACGCTCGAGAAGCTGCTCGCCGTCCTCTCCGCGGTGACGGCGAGCTGAGCGTTCAGCGTTGGCGACGGCGGCGGAGGACGAGGCCGGCGCCGGCCAACCCGAGAACGAGCGACGCTCCGGGCCATGAGCGGGCGCTTGCTCCGAGTGATACCGCGCAGCCCTGCTCCACGGCGCCTGCGCGCGGCGCCGTGCGAATCGGGGATGACGTTGCCGTCGTCGTCGTCGTCGTCTCTTCGTCCGCGCCGTCGGTCGGTGCTTCTTCGTATGGCTCGGTGGCGTCGGGGATCGCGACCGGCTCTTCCTCGTCCTCGATGCCCGCATCTGCTCCGCCATCCATCGGCGGCGAGGTGCTCGATGAGCAGACCGCGCCGATCGGGAAGCCGCCCACCGGTGACTTCATGAGGCGTGCCTCGGTCGCGGGGCCGTACGAGCTGTCTTCGGCGATCTTGTCGTTCGGATTGTTCCGGTTCCACAGTCGCTGGAACGCGAGCACCGAGAGGCCCTTCATGCGGACCGTGCCGCCGCCGCGGTAGTCGAAGTGGACGGGGTCGCTAGCGCCGAGCCAGGCGTAGCCCTTGTTCTTCATCGCCGTGCGCCACGCCGCGTTGTCCCTGATGTCGACCGCGATGCCGGACTCGTGGTTGCTCGTCCCCGGCTCGGCCGCGAGGGGGATGCCGCAACGGCCGGTCCTGTACCAGCGGTAGAGGAGGTACTGCTGCGGGAGCGCACGCAGGCCCGAGTTGATCGAGAGCGTGACGCCGCGCGCCTTCTGGGCCGCGATGAGCGCGTTGGCCGCGGGCGTCTGCAGGTAGGGGAAGACCGTTGCTCCGAGCGCGAGGCCGGGGACCTTGTCGATCCGCTTCATCGAGCCGGGCTTCAAGCACTGGATCTCCTCCACGAGCTGCACCGCGAGCGCCTTCACCGCGTTCGTGGAGCAGCTCTGCGTCACGGCCGCCGAGACCGGCGACGTTGCGGTGAGGGCGCTCGAGACGGTCCCCACCACCTCGTCCAGGTCCTCACCCTCCTCGTGGACGTGATGGTCCTGCGGATCCTCGAGATCGTCACCCGCGCCGGAGCAGGCAGCAGCGAAGAGCGGAACGAGCAGCCAGGGCGCGTGGCGAAGCATTCGATGCGTGCCCATGCATCGATCGGGCCGAGACCGGCAGCCTGCTGCATGTGTGTGCAATTGCGCGTCTTTTGGGGGCTCGGAGCGCTCCGTACTCGCGTCCGCGCGCGAACGTCGACGCGAGACCTCGCGAGTCGCGAGCGCTCGCGAGCTCGCCCGGCGGCGAAGGGCCGGCGCGCTCGTTACGGCCGCGCTTTCACACCCACCTCGGGCGACCTTCTCCATCGACCGACCGGTACCGCCCCCTTCTCGTCGTCGGCAGGGGAACGGCGACGGTCATGGGCCCACGCCACCTGGTCGCAACTGCGTTGTGATCGGGCCTTCTCGAGCCGAGCATTTCGGGCCCGATGCGTCTCGACGTCGTGCCCGCAATCCTGCTCGCCGGCGTGCTCTTTTCCCATAGCGCCGGAGCCGAGGAGTCGCTTCGACTCGAGCAGGCGGTTCGCTCCGCGCTGGAGAACAACGAACGCGCGCGCCGGGCGCCGCTCCGGGTGGAGCAGGCTGCCGGTCAGCTCGAACGCGCGCGTGGGGCGTTCCTTCCTTCGCTCACCGCCGCCGGCACGGGCCAGTACCGCCTCCAAGAGGATCGGAGCGGACGGAACACGACGTCGAGCGGGACCATCACCCTCAGCCAGCCGATCCTCGCGCCGAGCGCGTTCCCTTCCTACTCGCAGGCGAGCCACCAGCTCGAGGCCGAGAGATGGAACAGCGCGCAGGAGCGGCGCGCCGTTGCGTTCGACACCGCGCGTGCCTTCCTCCAGACGCTCGCGGCCGAGCGCGTGCTCGAGGCGGCTACGAAGCGCCTCGATCGCGCGCAGGCGAATCTCCAGAACGCCGAGGCTCGCGCGGCCGCGGGGCTCGCGAGCATCAACGACGCGACGCGCGCGACGCTCGAGGTCGCGTCCGCGGCGCGCGAGGTCGCGACCGCCGAGGGGCGCGTCGGCACGGCGTACCTCGGCCTCGGCTTCCTCATGGGACGGCCCATCGCGCCCCCGAGGTTGGGAGGAGCGCCGGCGCTGGCCCCGCCCGATCGCACGACGCAGGCAGCAGAGAGCTTCGAGACGAACCCCGACGATCAGGTCCGCGCCGCGATGGATCGCCGGCCCGATCTCCGCGCGGCGCAGGAGAGGACGGAGGCCCTGCGCGCTTCGGCCAAGGAGCCGCTCTACCGCTTGCTCCCCTCGCTCTCCGCTTCGGCGCAGGTCCGCTTCCTGCCCGATCCGCTGCCGACCGAGCGTGGGCGCGACGAGATCGCGACGCTGAACCTCCAGTGGAACATCTTCGACGCCGGCTTTCGCTACGCCGACCGGCGAACGCGTCTCGCGCAGGCCGAGAGCCAGGCGCTCGACGAGAGCTTGCTCCGTCGAACGATCGACAACGAGATCCGCGTCGCGCTCGTCTCGCTCAGGGCGGCGCGCGAGGCGTTCAAGATCGCCGACGACGCAATCGCCGCTGCCCAGCGGAGCTCCGACGAGACCGAGATCCTCTATCGCCAGGGCCTCGCACGCGCGATCGAGCTGACGGACGCCAACGCGCGTCGCTACGACGCCGAGGTCACCCGCGCCTCGGCGAAGCTCTCGATGGAGCAGGCATACCTCGAGCTGCGCTACGCGCTCGGCTTCGGGCCCATCGACGAAAACCTGTCCAGATGAAGCGCATCGTCATCCTCCTCGCTGCGATCTCCGTCCCGCTTCTTCCGATCGGCCTCGCCGCGTGCAAGCGCGAGACGCCGGCCCCGGACGGAGCGAGCGGAGGCGGCGCTCGTGCCGGGCGCGGGATGCGCGGCGGCGACGGCGGCCTCACCTACGCCGTCGACCTGCTCCAGACCGAGGCGAAGAAGCTCGAGTACGTCGTCACCGCGCCTGGGACGATCGAAGCGTTCGAGCGCGTGCAGGTCACCTCCCGCGTCGCGGGCGTCGTCGACAAGGTCGCCTTCACCGACGGTCAGGAGGTGAAGAAGGGTGACGTCCTCGTCGTCATCGACTCGGAGCGGTTCCGGCTCGCGGTGAACAGCAGCAAGGCAGCGCTCGAGAAGGCGCAGGCGGCGCAGAAGGACGTCGAGGCGCAGGTCAACCGCCGCGAAGGCGCGATGGAGAAGCACCCCGGGCTGATCCCCGGCGAGGAGCTCGAGACCTATCGCACGAAGACCCTCACCGCGAAGGCCGACACGGCCGTCGCCGCGGAGAACCTGAAGATCGCGGAGCTCAATCTCCGCGACTCCTTCGTTCGCGCACCGCTCGGAGGCGTCATCCAGACGCGCACCGTCGAGACCGGCCAGTACGTGAATACAGGCGTCGTGATGGCGACGCTCCTGCGTCAGGACCCGATGCTGCTCCGCTTCCAGGTCGAGCCTCAGGAGGCGCCGCGTCTGAAGCCGGGGATGAAGGCGACGTTCACGATGCGCGAGACAGCGCGCACCTTCGAGGCGAAGATCACGCTCGTTGCCGGGGCGGCGGATCCGACGACGCACATGGTCGGCGTGACCGCCGAGGTGATCACCTCCGAGAACAAGTACTGGCTCCGTCCGGGGTCGTTCTGCGATGTGAGCGTCGACGTCGGAGCGACGCGTGATGCGCCGGTGATCCCGCGCTTCGCGACGCGAGCGACCGATCATGGCTACGTGACCTACGTGGTCGAGAACGACGTCGCGCAGGAGCGCGTCATCACGCTCGGCATGAGCACGAAGGACGGTTGGGTCGAGGTGCGCTCCGGTCTGAAGGGCGGGGAATGGATCGTCGTTCGCGGCGCCGAGGCGCTCTCGCCGGGCGCACGAGTGAACGGGACCCGTCTCTCCGCGCTCGATGCGGGGGCTCCGCCGCTCGCCGAGGCGCGGCCGGACGACGGCGTCGCGCCGACGGGCTCCGGACGCCGCGCTCGCGGTGGACGCGAAGCGGGCGCGGAGAGCCCCGCGCCGTGAACCGGGTCGAGCGGAATCCACGGGCGACCGGAGGAGGCGCGTGAGCATCACCGACGTATCGATCAAGAACCCGGTGTTCGCGTGGATGCTGATGGCGTGCACGATGCTGTTCGGCATCGTCGCGCTGACGCGCATCGGGATCAGCCAGTTCCCGGACGTCGACTATCCCAACATCTCCGTCTCGGTTCAGTGGCCCGGCGCGTCGCCGCCTGCCGTCGAGCGTGAGCTCGTCGAGCCGATCGAGCAGGCGATCTCGCAGGTCGAGGGCGTCAAGCAGATCAGCTCGCAGGCACGCGCCGGAAGCGCTCGTGTGACGGCGACGTTCGACATGTCGCGCGACGTCGATCTCGCGCTCCAGGACGTCCAGGCCCGCGTCGCCTCCTCGCAGCGCTCGCTCCCGAAGGACGTCCCCGCGGTGACGGTCTCGAAGTCGAACCCCGACGACACCGCGATCCTCCAGATCGCCGTGACCGGCCCGTTCTCGAAGCAGATGCTCGCGGACGTCGCCAAGTACCAGGTGCAGGAGCGCCTGCAGACGGTCGAAGGCGTAGGCCAGATCACGCTGAGCGGCGCGCAGGCGCGCAACGTCCGCATCTGGCTCGACGCCAGCAGGCTCATCGAGAAGGGCGTCGTCGCGAGCGACATCATCAGCGCGATCAAGACCGAGCACGTCGAGGTACCCGGCGGTCAGCTCGACACCGGCGGACGCGCGCTCGACGTGCGCTTGCTCGGCGAGGCGCTCGACATCGAGCAGCTCAGGAAGCTGGTCGTGAAGAAGGGCAAGCCCCCGACGGTCGACGCCCGCACGGGCGTGACGACCCCCGGCACCGCGCCCATCTATCTCGAGGACGTCGGGCTCGTCGAGGACGGCTTCGAGGACGCGACGTCGATCTCCCGCCTCGACGGCGTTCCCCTCCAGACCCTCGGCATCCTCAAGCAGCGCGGCACGAACGCCGTCGCAGTTGCCGCCGCGGTGAAGGCCCGCGTCGCCGAGATCCAACGGACGCTCCCGGAGGGGATGAACGTCGAGGTCCTCTTCGACTCCACCGTCTTCATCGAGGAGTCGGTCCACGAGCTCCAGCTCGAGCTGGTGATGGCCGTGGCGCTGACGGCGCTCGTGTGCTGGCTCTTCCTCGGCTCGCTATCGAGCACGATGAACGTCGTCCTCGCGATCCCGATGTCGCTGCTCGGCACCGTCGCGGTCGTCTACTTCTGCGGCTTCACGCTCAATACGTTCACGCTCCTCGGACTGTCGCTCGCCGTCGGCCTCGTCGTCGACGACGCGGTCATGGTCATGGAGAACATCTACCGCCACGCGGAGATGGGCAAAGACAAGGTCCGCGCCTCCTCGGAGGGCACGAAGGAAATCACCTTCGCCGCCCTCGCCGCGACCCTCGCGGTGATCGCGATCTTCCTGCCGGTCGTCTTCATGAAGGGCGTCATCGGCAAGTTCTTCTTCCAGTTCGGCGTGACCCTCTCCGTCGCGGTGATGCTCTCGTACTTCGAGGCGATCACGCTCGCCCCGGCGCGCTGCGCCCAGATGCTGAACACGTCGCGCGAGGGACGGAGCGCCGTCGGCCGCCTCGTGGACCGCGGCTTCGGTGCGCTCGAGCGTGCCTATGCGCGCGTGCTCCGCGCGTCGCTCCGGCATCCGGTGAAGGTGCTCCTCGGCTCGGTGCTCGTGCTCGCAGCCAGCGCCCTTCTCGTCACGCGCATCAAGACGGAGTTCATCCCGTCACAGGATCAGAGCCGCCTGAACGTGCGCCTCTCGACCGAGGCCGGCACGACGCCGATGGCGGCGCAACCACTCCTCGCGAAGGCGGAGGAGCGGATCGCGAGGCATCCCGAGATCGCGCGCATGCTCGTGTCGATGAACGGAGCGTCCGGGTCGATCTCGCTCACGCTCGTGCCCCCGAACGAGCGGAAGCAGTCGGCGCAGCAGCTCATGGTCGCGCTCCGGAAGGACCTCCAGGGGATCCCCGGCATTCGTGGCTCGGTCCAGGATCCGTCGCAGCAAGGCTTCGGCGTCTCGTCGGGCGGCTCGCCGATCGACTTCACGATCCGCGGCTCCGACTGGGACGCCCTCGTCGCCGCTGCGGACATGTTCAGGACCGAGCTCGAGAGGAGCGGCATCGCGACCGACATCACCTCCGACTACCAGGTCGGGGGCTCCGAGCTGCAGGTCACGCCGGACCGCCGCCGTGCGACCGAGCTCGGCGTCTCGATCAGCGAGCTCGGGAGCACGGTCAGCGCGCTCGTCGGCGGGAACACGGTCGGCAAGTTCTCCACCGCGGGGCGGCGCGTCGACATCCGGATGCGCCTGCTCGCCTCTCAACGCACGCGCCCGGAGGACCTCTCGCTCATCCGCGTGCGCGGCGCGAACAACTCGCTGATCCCGCTCTCGATGGTCGTCACCCAGGAGGAGAAGCCGGTCCTCCAGACGATCAGCCGTCTCGACCGCGAGCGCGCGATCAGCATCAAGGCCAACGTCGGCGCCGGCCACTCCCAGGCGGAGGCGATGGCGCGGGTCCACGAGCTCGCGAAGGATCTCCCCGTCGGGCTCCGCGTCGCGGCGGGAGGGCAGGCGTCTCAGCTCGAGGAGACGACGAGCGGCCTCTGGTTCGCGATGCTCGTCGGCATCCTCGTCGCGTACATGGTGCTGGCGAGCCAGTTCAACTCGTTCCTCCATCCCGTGACGGTGCTCACCATCTTGCCCCTGGCGATATGCGGGGCCGTCATCGGCCTCGTGGTCGCCGGCAAGACGCTGAACCTCTTCAGCATGATCGGCCTCTTGCTCCTCATGGGCATCGTGAAGAAGAACTCGATCCTTCTCGTCGAGTACGCGGAGCACATCCGCGAGCACGAGAAGCTCGATGCGCTGTCGGCCGCTGCCAAGGCGGGCCCGCTGCGGCTTCGCCCCATCCTGATGACGACGATCGCCACGATGACGGCGGCGGTGCCGCCGATCCTCGGGCTCGGACCGGGCACGGAGACGCGCAGCCCGATGGCCGCCGCGGTGCTCGGTGGTCTGACCGTCTCGACGATCCTGAGCCTGGTCGTCGTGCCGGCCTTCTATGTCGTGAGCGATCGGGTGAAGGGGCGCCTCTTCCAGAAGAAGGGCGCCCCCGCCCCGGGGCGAGCGACGAACGTCACTTGATCTCGATCGGGACCTCGAGCCACGACGTGCCGCCTCGGTTGTCGTGCAGGACGGCCCAGACGGTGCCCTTGGCCGGCCCGAACGGCGCGTTGAAGTCGATCGCCGGCTTCGGCGTTCGGCCGAGGTTGCCGTCGAACAGGATCTTGCGGTTCGTCTGGAACTTCCCGACCGAGGTGAACCAGTCGACGTAGATCGCCTCGCGGCCCACCTTGCCTTCGGCGTCGACGTTGTCGGGATCGACCTCGGCCGCGTCCTCGGGGAAGGTGACGTCGAACTTCACCTTCTTCTTGCACGTGTCGCCCGTCTCTTCTTCGCGGCAGCGCTCGGTCACGATGCCGGTGGCGAGGTCGACGGGTTTGCCCTCGAAGGTGATGCCTTCGAGCTTCGGGATCGCGTTGCGTCGCTCGTCGAAGACATAGACCTGCGTGTAGCCGAAGACGAACTGGTCGGCGGGAAGCGGCTCACCGCGCGCGTTCATGCATGCGACCGGGATCGCGTTCGGTCCGAGGTCGCCTCGTCGCGCGATCCGCTCGACGTGACCAGGGCACGCGACCATGAAGGCGAACGCCGAGGTGTACCGCTCGCGCTGGCCTGGGTGTACGACGGCGTTCGCGAGCGCGTCCGGAGGGATCGTGAAGGTGAGCTCCCGGCTCTCGACGAGCGACGGCGTGAGGTCGACACCGACCGGGAAGAGCGCCTCGAACGCCGGGAAGCACGCGAAGTAGAGGTCGCCCGGCGGCGACACGCACGGGGCCGGGAACCAGAAGACCCGCATCGGCTCGGCCGGCGCGGTCCGACCGTCGTGCGCCAGCACCTCGACGCGGACGGTCTCGCCTGGCCGCGCGTACGGCTGGTCGGCGCGCGCGGCGAGGATGCGAACTCCGGTGACGGCGTTCTTGGGCGCGAAGTCGCTCCCGCACCCGGCCACGAGCGCGAAGGCGAGGGCGAGGACGGAGGCGGAGGCGCTTGCGATGTTGTGCGCCTTCACAGGTCACCTCGCAGGCCGATGATGGGGAGGATCGGAAGGCCGAGCACCGGCTGCCTCTGCGTGTAGTTGAAGTTGTACGAGACGCCCTCTTCGGAGCGATGGAAGTAGACGTTCTGGATGTCGAGATACGCTGTCAGCTTCAGTGGCTTCGCGTTGAGCGTCTTGTCGATCCGGAAGTCGAGCTGATGGAACATGCCGAGGCGGGAGCCGTAGAACGGGAGCGAGGTCACCGGCTGGTAGGCGCCGCGGTCGACGTCGAGCGCGCCGGGGTTGTTCGGGGTGTAGAGGTTGCCCGAGACGAGGCGGAAGCGCCCGCCGACGCGCCAGCCGTCCGGGAGCGCGCGGCTCAGGACCGCCGTCAGGATGTGCGTCTGATCGTATTCGAAGAGGCGGAGCAGCTCGTCCTGCGAGTCGCGCCGTTCGCTCCGCATGAGCGTGTACGCGAGCCACCCGAACAGCTTCGGATCGTTCTTCCAGCGCAGGAGCCACTCCGCGCCGTACACCCGGCCGTCACCGGAGTTCTTCGCGTCCTGCACGACGAGCCGATCGAGCGACTTGTAGAAGCCCTCGACCGAGACCTCGACGTTCGAGCTGATCTCCTGCTCCATCCCGAGCGCGTAGTGGACGGCGCGGTTGGTCTTGAGGCCGAGCTGCCCGAAGATGGGATCGAGCTCTGCGGGGTCGGGCGGCTGGTAATACATGCCAACGCCGCCCTTTACCGTCGTGCGAGGGCCCGACGTCGTCAGATCCTGGCGGAAGACCACGCGCGGGGACCAGTCCCAGCGTTTGATCATATTTGTGTAGTCTGCACGAAAGCCGGGGACGATGCGCGTGCCCTTGAACGGGGTGAGCTCGACGTCGGCGTAGGCCGCCGGCATGAAGAGGGCGTCCGAGACCGTCTGCGAGAGCGACGGCGCCGCGAGGCCGCTGTCCGGAACGCCCGGACGCGTCGGTCGCGGGAGACGGATGTTGAGGTCGTAGGGCGTGTAGGCCACGTCCGTGCCGATGTTTACGGTTACCGGTCGGGCGATGCGGTGCGAGAGCTCGGCGCGCGCGGAGAGCGGGTGGGTCGTCACCTCGAGGAAGTTGCTGCCGAACCCGAGGTTGATCCGGTCGCTGCCGTACGCAGCCACCGCGGTCACGCGCGTCTTCGAGTTGATCTTGTAGAGGTAGCGCGCCTGCAGACGCCAGAACGCGGTGAGCGCGCGGATGCCGCCGCCGAGGACGAAGTCGCCGCCGAAGTCGGAGCCGAAGATCTCGATCCGGTCGTCGGAGCCGAAGAGGAAGAACCGGAGCTCGTGGTCCGGGGCGAACTCCTTCTTCAGCATCACCTGATAGTCGTAGTAGCGCGGCGCCGTGCTCACGCCTCCGGCCTGCTCGAGGATCGGGCCGAGCCAGAGATCGAAGTACGAGCGACGGCCGCCGACGAGGAAGCTCCATCCCTTCCCGAGCGAGCTCTCGGCGACCACGCGCGCGTCGATGAAGTCCATCTGCGCCATGCCGTGGACCTTGCCGTCGTTCTTCGGCCCGCGGACGGCCACGTCGACGATGCCGCCCATTCCTCGGCCGTATTGGGCGCCGAAGTTGCCGGGGTAGAAGTCGATGCGGTCGAGTACCTCGGTGGGCAGGACCGAGGAGAGTCCGCCGAAGTGATAGACGAGCGGGATGTTCGTCCCGTCGACGAAGTACTGCGTGTCCTGAGGCGAGGAGCCTCGAACGACCAGGGCGCCGCCGAAGGGCGGCGGGCGCGCGACGCCGGGGAGGTTCTGCAGTGAGCGGAGCGCGTCGCCGTTCGTTCCGGGGATGAGCGCGATCTCCTCGCGCGGGATGCTGCGCTTCGTGACTTCGCGCGGCGGACGTTCGCCACGGACGCGGACCTCCTCGACGACCTCGCCGGGGGGGAGGTTCGGCGGCGGCGGGGGCGGCTCCTCGTCGGAGGCGAGCCGGAGGGTGACCATCGCCTCCTCGCCCGGCCCGACGTCCTCGTCGAGATCCTCCGCCTTACGCCCACGCGCTTCGACGTGGATGTGCACCTTGCCGGGGACGAGGCCTTCGACGCGGAAGTTGCCGTCGGCGTCCGTCGTCGTCGGATATTCGACGCCGTCCGCGTCGCGCACGATGACGGTCGCGCCGGCGACCGGCGCCTCGCTCGGCTGGCGCATCACTCGGCCGGCGATGCGTGCGTTCGGTGGCTCGAACGTGTACGAGAAGCGGATCATCGCCGCGATCGGCGTCCCGTTGCGGGTCGCGGGCTCGAAGACGAGCGACGACGCGGCGGACGCGGCGGCCTCGTCGAAGCCGTGGCCTGCCGGCGCGTCGATCGTCGCGTTCTTCACGACGCCCGAGGCATCGACCTCGAGGACCAGCTGGACGGTCACCTTCTTGCGGATGCCGTCACGCAGCGCTTGATCGGGGTAGCGGGCAGGCGAGTCCGTTTTCAGCCGCGGGGGGACGACTTCGGCTCGAGGCTGCGCGGGGACTCCAGAGGGACCGGGATTCGCCGGTTGCGCGACGGCAGACGACGCGCTGAGCGAGAGCCCCGACACGAGTCCTGCGAGCAGCGCCCGACGAAGCGGAGAGCGCTTCTTCACGGGCGCCTCCGATGATCGATGTCCGCCCATGGTTGCGCGGCGGGCGCCACATTTCGGAAAAAGATCGCGTGGAGGGGGACGATTCGCGCGCGAATCGCCGGCATGCTGCGTCGATCGGCTCGACGCGCCTTCTGGTTCGACATTCGGGGGCCCGCACAGCAAGTCGCGCGCCGCGCTCCAGACGAGCGTAATTCGCCGCTGCGCCGGCGGATTTGCACCTCAGCTAGCCCGACGTCGAACGATCGATGACGATCCGTGCGAGAACGGGCGTTCTCTCGAGGGGCGAGCGATGCTCGGCGGCGACGTACTGTGACGATCTGTGACGAGCTGTGACGATTCGTTTCAGGTCACGTTCGGCGGACGCCCATCGCGTTCGAGAGCAGCATCTCTCGGACGCCTTGCGCGCGCTCGCGAGCGACCGGTACCGTGAGCCCGCTGTTGGACGAGCTGCCGCGCTCGCTCGACCCGGCGTCATCGGCGGCGAGGGCGGCACCGACGAAGATCGTCGTTTCGCTCCCATCGCGGTCGAGCCGCTTGATGTGCGAGGCGTTGACGAGCCAGTTGCGGTGCACGCGCGCGAACGAGCGACCAAGCGACGCTTCGATCGCGGAGAGCGAGAGGTCGACGTCGAACGTCCCGTGAGCGGTGTGCACCGACGTCAGGCGGTCGGCCGCCTCGAACGCCCAGACCTCCGACGGCTCGACGAACACGAGGCCGCGGCCGCGGCGTGCGACGATCCGCAGTGGCGGGGGCGGCGGTTGCGACTCCGAGCGAGCCCGGCGCGCGTGCAGCCGGCCGAGGCACGCCTCCACCCGCTCCTCGGTGAACGGCTTGATGAGGTAGTCGGCGACGCCCAGCTCGAATGCCTCGAGCGCGTGCTCCCTGAAGGCGGTCGCGAGCACGAAGAGCGGTGCGTTGGGCTCGCTCGAGAGCTCACGCACGAGCTCGAGTCCGGCGCCCTCGCCATCGGGCATGAGCTGCACGTCGACGAACACCACGTCGACGCTGACCCCGTTCTTCGCGGCCGCGAGGACGGCGCGTGCCTCATCGACCGATGCGATCGCGCCCACGACCTCCGCGAGCCCCGTGCCTTCGAGCAGCTCGACGAGGTAGTTGCGCGCAGGCCATTCGTCCTCGAGGACCAGCGTGCGTAGCGGAACGACTCCGGGGCGCTTCATGAGAGCTCCTTGTTGGCGATCGGGAGCCCTGGAAGCTCCACGATGGACCGTGTTCCCGACCTCGACGACTCCATGCGAAGGACGGCGTCGGGGAATTTCAGCTCGAGTCGGCGACGGACGGAGTGGAGCCCGAACGCGCCTTGCCTCGGCTCCACGTCCGGTAGGCCAGGGCCATTGTCCTCGACCGTGCAGATCACGCGTCGCGTGTCGTCGAGCGCGGCGCGAACGGTGACGACGCCGCCTCCGCGTCGCCGGAGAGCGCCGTGCTTCACCGCGTTCTCGACGAGCGGCTGGAGGAGGAGCCGTGGGAGGAGGGCGCGCCGCGCGCTCGGCTCGATCTCCCAGACGAAGCTGAGCGTACCCGCGTGTCGGGACTCGAGGATCTCCGCGTAGCGACGCAGCCAGGCGACCTCGGCTTCGAGGGGCTGGAGCTCGTCTGCGTCGTGGAGCGAGTCGCGCAGGAGGTCGCCGAGGCAGGCGATGAGCCGGCGCGCCTCGCGCGGGTTCTCCGTGACGAGGCCGGCGATGGCGTTGAGGGTGTTGAGGAGGAAATGCGGCTCGAGCTGCGAGCGGAGGCGCGCGAGCTCGGCGGCGCTCTTGAGCTGCGCGGCCTCGAGCCGGAGCTTGTCGGCTTCGAGGGCGCGGAGCCGTGCATCCTCGGCGACGTAGGGGAACACGAAAGCGAGTGCCCAGACGCCGGTGTGGAGCACGCCGATGACGAGACCGAACGTCATCGAGGACGCGAGCGGTCGTGGCGGGCCTTCGTTCCTGAGCGACGGCCACGTCGGGAGGATCCCGAGGTTGTACGCCGCGGCGAACGCCGTCGAGATCACCAGCGCCACGATGAGTGCGCTGACGAGTATGCGCGGGGTGCTCGCCCGCTGCCGCTGGTTCCAGTCGTAGATCGACGACAGCGCGGCCGTCAGCACGAGCATGTTCAGCAGCGACCACGCGAAGCGGAACGCGATCGCGCCGACGTGCTGCGCCTTGAACGCGCTCGGCAGCGTCTGCAGGATGATCGAGACGACGACGATGGTGAGGCCGGTCAGGAGCCGGCGCCGTGCGAGCGCCGGAGGATGTGCGGTCGCCCCGGGAAGGAGTCGCAGGAGCAGCGACGTCGGACGCTCGGTCGAACCGCCGGAAGGCATCGATCACACCCTAGCCCAACTCCGGCAACCTACATCATCCTCGTTCGCTCATGCGTGGTCTCAGGGCCGCTTCCATGGGCCGGATCCGCGCGCACGAGACGTCAAGGCGCGTGCATAAATCCGCCTGATTCGTGGGGCGCGACGGAGACCTCGATCTTCTGGACTTCGCCCAGGAGCGGTGGAATTAGGCGGCGTTCCCATGCTCGCCCGCACCGTTCGCTCCTCGGCGCTCCTCGCGCTCCTCGCCCTGAGCTGCAGCACCGCCGATGGCGGCTCCGAGCCGGCGCCCGATCGAGGGAAGGCGCAGCAAGACGACGTCTCCGGCTCGGTGGGGCATCGCGATCCTCGTCTCGGCGGCGCGCCCACGTTCGTGTGGATGAACCGCGCGGGCGCCCCTTCGTTCTCGAGCGCGTCCGAAGCGGCCGTCGCGTTGATGCCGGCCGTGTCGCGATCGTTCGGCCTCGCTGCGAACGCGCCGCCGATCGCCCTTGCGCACCTCGATGATCACGGCAAGGGACCGATCGTCGCGCGCTACGAGCAGCACGTCGGCGGTCTCGAGGTATTTCGAGGCGGCGTGAACGTCATCATGTCGCGCGCCCTCCGGCCGATCGCGGCTGCGGGCTTTCTCGCTCCGACGGCGCGAGGGAGCGAGCGCGTGTTCGCGCTCGGCTCGGCCGACGCACTCGCGATCGGCGCGCGCCTCATCGGCGTGACGCCGGCGTTCTCGCCGGTGGCGGAGAAGAACGGCTACGAGCGCTTCGCCGGCGCAGGGCTCTTCGCCCCAGCTCGTGCGAAGAAGGTGCTCTTTCCGACCGGGGGCAGCGAGGGCCTCGAGCTCGAGCCCGCGTGGTACGTCGAGCTCATCCTCGCATCCGGGCCTGCGCGCGCGTGGGTGCTCTCGGCCTCCGACGGACGCGTGCTCTTCGAGAACAATCTCGTCCGCAACGACGCGTTCAGCTACCGCGTCTTTGCCGACTCCGAGACGAAGCTCCCGATGGACGGGCCGCAGGGAAACCTCGTGGCGCCGCATCCGTCGGGCAAGCCCGACAAGCAGCAGCTCGAGTGGCAGCCGAGCCAGCTCGTCACGCTCCAGAACTTCCCCTTCTCGAAGAACGACCCCTGGCTCGCGCCGGGCGCGACCACGACGGACGGCAACAACGTCGTCGCCTACGCCGATCGCGTCGCACCGGACGGCTTCGACCAAGGCGCGGACACGACGCCGGCGCTCACCAGCCCGCTGACGTTCGATCACGTCTACGATACGGCGGCCTTCCCGGACGCGACCTCGGCCTCGATCCAGGCATCGGCGACGCAGCTCTTCTACGTCACCAACTTCCTCCACGACTGGTTCTACGACGCGGGCTTCGACGAGAAGTCCGGGAACCACCAGCTCGACAACTTCGGTCGTGGTGGCAAGGGGGGCGACCCGCTCTACGCCGAGGCGCAGGACAACAGCGGCCGTAACAACGCCAACGCGATGGTGCCGCCCGATGGGCAGTCGCCGCGTATCCAGATGTTCGTCTTCTCCGGCGCGAGCAACGCCTCGCTCGTCGTGAGCGCACCCGCGTCGATCGCGGGGACGAAGACCGTCGGCATCGCGAGCGGCTTCGGCAAGGACGTGTTCGATGTCACGGGCTCCGTGGTCCTCGCGGTCGACGGCGGCGGCGCCGACCCCGCGGACGGATGCGAGGCGATCGAGAACGAGGTGGCGGGCAAGATCGTCCTCGTGCATCGCGGCACCTGCTCTTTCGCGCAGAAGGCCGCTGCCGCGCAGGCCGCAGGCGCCGCGGGCGTACTGATCGCGAACGTCGCGAGCTCCACGAACCCGACAGTGGCACCGTTCATGGGCGGCCAGCAGGACGGGATCTCGATCCCGGTCCTCTCGCTCTCCCTCGCGGACGGTCAGGCGCTCGAGGGCGCGGTCTCCTCCGGCGCGATGGTCACGATGAAACGAGCGGCGGGCGGCGATCTCGACGGCGCGCTCGACACCACGATCGTGGCGCACGAGTGGGGACACGTCCTGTCGAGTCGGCTCGTCGGTAACGGAATGGGGCTCCGGACGAACCAGGCCGGTGGCCTCGGCGAGGGCTGGGGCGACTTCACCGCTCTCCTCCTCATGGCGCGTCCGGACGATCCGGGGAACTTCGGCGGCACGTACGCCAACGGCTCCTACGCCACGAGCGGCAGCGGCGACGACATCTACTTCGGCACCCGCCGCGTCCCGTACTCGATCGACTTCACGAAGAACGCGCTCACGCTCAAGCACATCGCCAACGGCAACCCGCTCCCGGCGGACGTCGCCACGAGCTTCGGCGAAGACGGCAGCTTCAACTCCGAGGTCCACAACACCGGCGAGGTGTGGGCGACGATGCTCTGGGAGTGTTACGCGTCGCTCCTCCGCGAGGGCCGGCTCTCGTTCACCGAGGCGCAGGACCGGATGAAGCACTACCTCGTGGCGTCGCTCAAGCTCACGCCGTCCGATCCGACGATCATCGAGGCCCGTGATGCGGTCCTCGCAGCGGCGCTCGCGGTCGACACGAAGGACTTCGCGCTGTTCTGGAAGGCCTTCGCGCGTCGCGGTGCGGGAGCTGGCGCGGTCGGGCCGGAGAAGGACAGCTCCACCAACCAAGGCGTCAAGGAGAGCTTCGAGTTCGGCAACGACCTCCAGATCGTGGAGGCCAAGCTCGACGACGACGTCATCTCTTGCGATCACGACGGCATCCTCGACGAGGCCGAGGTCGGCACCCTCGAGCTCACCGTCCGGAACACCGGTTCGGGCCTGCTCGCCGAGCCCAAGGCGGAGCTCTTTGCGAAGACCGAGGGCGTCACGATCCTCGATTCGGCTCCGAGCAAGCTACCGCCGCTCGAGCCGTTCGCATCGGCGACGCTGAAGCTCCGGGCGAGCATCACGGGGACGAAGTCGGGCGAGCCGATCGAGCTCGACGTCGCGGTGAGCGATCCGTCGCTGCCCGACGGGCGCGTCATCCACGTCATCGTGCCCACTCGCTACGATGCCGACCAGACCCCCCAGTCGTCGGCGACCGACCGTGTCGACACGACGAAGACGGTGTGGAAGGTGACGGGCGAGGGCGCCGGCGCGAAGTGGGAACGCTCGACCAAGACCGGTGACGGCTTCTGGGAGATCGTCGACCCGCCGCAGAGGGCGGATCACAAGCTGACGTCTCCGAGCTTCACGATCGAAGGGACGACCTTCTCGCTCTCGTTCAAGCACAAGTGGGCGCTCAAGCGCTCCACGCGGCGCAACGTCGACATCGACGGAGGCGTGATCGAGCTCACCGTCGACGGCGGCAAGACGTGGAAGGACATCTCCACCTACGGCCAGGTCGACTACAACACGACGCTCGACGACAGCGAGCGCACCGACAACCCTCTCAAGGGACGGAAGGCCTACGGCGACAAGAGCGCAGGCTACCCCGACGCGTGGGTCACGTCGCGCATCGACGTCACGCTGCCGGAGCACCCGGAGAAGGTCCAGCTCCGCTTCCGTCTCGGCGCGAGCTTCGGTCGCGCGGCCGAGGGCTGGGCGATCGACGACATCGAGCTCGGAGGGATCTCGAGCACGCCGTTCTGGTCCTACGCCGCGCACGCCGATGCCTGTGACCCGAACGGACCCACCGTGGACGCGGGACTGCCGCAGGTCGTCGCCTCGGGCGCGAACGTGCAGCTGGCGGGCACCGCCACCCATCCGTCGAACCTCCCGCTCACGTATCTCTGGTCGCAGGTCGCCGGTCCGGCGGTAGCGCTCACCGAAGGCGGCACGCTGGCGCCGTCGTTCAAGGCGCCGGACACGAACGAGCCCGTCACGATCACGTTGGCGCTCCGTGCGCACGACGGCGCGCTGCTCAGCGCGGCGTCGCGCGTCGACGTCGTCGTCGGACCGGCGAAGGGGGGCGCCGACAGCGCGGGCTGCGCATGCCGTACGACGCCCTCCTCGCGTCCCGCGACGGGCGCGCTCGCCTTCGTCGGCATCGCGGCGCTCCTCGCACGACGGTCGCGTCGCCGCTGAGCCTGCTCAGAAGCCGGCGTGATGCACGCGCTGGGCCCGGGCCCGCCCGCAGCGGCAGCTCCGGCGCAGCCAGTCCCAGAGCCTCTCGATGTCGATCGGCTTCGGCAGGACCGAAACGCCGGAGGGCGCTCGACTCGGCGCCGACGTCGAGATCAGGACGCGCAGCGTGGCGAGCATGGGGTCCTTCCGCATGGCGGCGAGCATCTCCTGCCCGGTCATCACGGGCATGATCAAGTCGAGGACCACGAGGCATGGGCGCTGGTTCCGGAGCAGCTCGAGGGCGTCGGCGCCGTTGGCGGCGGTGATCGCCGTCGCCCCGATCATCTCGACCGCCTCGCGAACCGCCTCGCGGATGTCTTCCTCGTCATCGACGACGAGCACGCATGCGCTCCTCGGTGCCATGGCTCAATACCCTCGCGGCAGGGCGACGCGGAAGCGCGTACCGCCCTCGATCGATGATTGGAGCTCGAGCGTGCCGTCGTGCGCGTGCACGATGCGCTCCGCGATGTAGAGGCCGAGGCCGAGGCCTTCGGAGCGTCCCTTCGTCTTCCGATCACGCTTGAAGGGATCGAAGAGGAGCGCGCGCTGGTCCGCGTCGATGGGAGGCCCGCCGTTGTGGACCTCGAGCCGGACCATGCGTGCGCTCGCGGTTACCATGACGCGTACCGGGAACTCGACGGCCCCGTGCGCGACCGCGTTGGCGACGAGGGTGCGCAGCACCTGCTCGATCCGCTCCGGATCGATGGACGCGAGACAGGCCCCGTCGACGAGGAGCTCGATGTGGCGGGTCGGATGAGCGAGGCGTACCTCCGCGACGACCTTCGCCGCGAGGCTGGCGACGTCGTGCGCGGGCTCGCGCATGATCGGGATGCCGCCGCTGAGGCGATCGCTGGTCACGTCGAGGATCTGCTCGATCATCCGCTGCATCCGGACACCGCTCGAGATGACGCGATCGAGCCGCCGGTTGCTCTCCTGCGAGAGCTCGGTCCGCATCACCATGAGGCGCGTCGTCGTCAGGATCGTGTTGAGCGGGTTGCGGAGGTCGTGGCCGAGGACGGCGAGGAACTGCTCCTTGAACCGATCGTTCTCCTCCGCTAGCGCGCGGGCGTTGCGCTCTCGCGCGACGCTCTCGCGGAGCGCTGCCTCCACACGGCTCCGATCGCGGAGCGCTTCGCGGAGCGCGACCTCGAGGCCCTTGCGGTGGTGGAGCTCGGTCTCGAGCGAGCGCACGTGTTCTTCGAGCGCGCCCTCGCGGGTACGTGGGAACGAGGCGCTGCTGGCGACGACTTCGGTCGACAGGACGTGCGTGTGGCGCGCGCACACCTCGGTGAACCCGGGTGCGTTCGTCTCGCCGTAGAAGTTCCCCATCACGTAAGCGCAGAGCAACGTGAAGGAGTGCGCACTGGCGGCTTCGTTCCAGAGCTCTTCGAGCCGGAGGGCCGCGTTCGAGTTGCCGTCTTTCCAGAGCACGTCGACCATCTCGCCGAAGGCGCGGATGCGCGCGTTCGGAGCGTCCGCGCGGAGGGGCTCGAGGATCCCCTCGAGGACGGCACGGAAGCGGTCGGGGTCGACTTCGTCGTGGACCATGAAGGTCGCGAGCGTCTCGTGTGCGTCGAGCATCGTCAGCTGTCGCGAGGCGAGCGCGTGCGCGACCGGCGCAGCGCCGAGGCATCGCGTGATGCCTTCGCGGTGCGTGGTCGTTGCGATCACGATGACGCGATCCCCCTCGTCGAGCCCCGCGGCGAGGAACTTCGCAACGTTCTCGAAGAGCATCGAGGGCTCCTCGTAGAAATGCACCGCGTGGGCGAGGTCCGCGGCCTCGGAGAGATGCTTGACCGTGCCGGAGCCATCGCGGCTCGCAGACGGGAGGCGGATGATGGTGCCCACGACTCGAGGTCTTCTCCCCACGAGCGCGCCGACGAGACGCGCTGCGTCCTCGAACCGTGGTCTGGACGGCTCTCCTGGTCAACGTGGCAATCGGCCTCGCAGCCGACCGGGCGCAGCTGCGAGGGGGGGCGCGATGACGCGGCTCAGGCGAGGAGCAAGCCGGTGCGGTATCCGTCGACGTTCTCTCGGGTGAAGCGGTCGTACTCGGTCAGCGCCGGGAAGCGAGGGAGGACCGATGCGAGGATCTTGCGTCCATAGGACCACGCGCGCTGCTCCTCGGCGAGGACCTCTTCCCGGATCGATCGGTCGAGTGTCTCGGGCCTCTCGTAGACCGTGCGCGGCCTCGTGGTCATGAGATCCTCGAACGCGTCGGACGTGTCTCCTCGCAGCCACGACTCGTGGTGACCGAGCTCGTGAGCGAGGTAGATCGTGGCGGGCACGTCCTCGATGTTGCCGATACTGCGCTCGCAGTAGAACGCGACGAACGGATCCTCTCCCTTCGGGCAGTCGCTCGTGACGAAGACAGCGTGCGGCGACACGGACGCGACGTAGAAGCGGACGGCGATCCGTCGCTCGTGCATCGCGTGCCGGACGAGGAGAGGGAAGTGCTTCGTCACGAGCTGCGTCTGGTAGTTCTGAGGCCAGGCGAGAGGGGTCTCGCGCTTCATCGTGCGCATGGTCGACGCTTCCGCGGCTGCCATCTCGGAGCGAGGCTCGAGGCGCTGCCAAGATGAGTTCGCCGGAAGCGAACGCCAGAGCCGTTTTCGTGCGATCCGAGCAGCTGGAGCTGCGAGCCGCGACCTGCGACGAGCCGTCGGTTGGCGCGCGCGACGCGGCGGCGGTGACGGCGGCGGCCGGATCGTCCAGGGCGGTTCCGAGGTCAGACTGTTCGGAACCCCGAACAGTGAGCACCATGCGACGTGCCTATCGTTGCAAAGTGACATGCGCTTGCCCTTCGACGTGAGCCATGAGGAGAACCGAGAAGATGTCCGTTTCGCAGCCCATCATCGTCACTGAGCAAGACATCCGTCGTCTTTCGGAGGTCGTGTCGCTCTATGGCGAGATCGAGGAGGAGGGGACGGAAGCGCTCCAGCGCGAGCTCGATCGCGCCGTCGTCGTTGCTCCGTCTGCCGTGGGTGCGTCCGTCGTTACGATGAACTCCCACGTCATCTGCCGTGACGATCAGGGAACCACGCGCGAGGTCTTCATCGTCTATCCGAAGGACGCGAACCTCGCGACCGGTCGAGTCTCGGTGCTGGCGCCGCTTGGCCACGCGCTCCTCGGGGCACGCGTGGGCGATCGTGTCGAGGTCGTCGGTCGAGGTCGGTCCAAGTTCTGGACCGTCGAAGAGGTTCGCTACCAACCCGAAGCGGCGGGCGACTACGACCTCTGAGCCCGAGCCGACGACGCGACTCTCGTCGCGTGGCGCGCGCCGCAACTCACAGGTGATGATCCCCGGCAGCCTCGGGCTGATACGGGATGCTCGCGATCTTGAGGGGCTTGCCACGCTCGTTCGTGAGCGTCGTTCCGATCGTAGCTCCGATGAGCGCACGGCCGCGTGCGCTCACAACGGAGATGCGATTGTCGCGCGCGTCCCACGGATACACGAGCGTGAGCTCCTGTTCCTGACCGGCCTCGTTGCGACAGATCACGCGCGAGTTCATCGTCACCGTCCCGCGCGGGATCTTCGACGCGAGCGTGACCTTCGCCTGCGAGATGGCCTGCCTCAACCTCGCCGTGCCTTCTGCGTCCACGTCCGCGTAGAGCGCTGCCACGGCGCCGAGACGACGTACGTCCTGCTCGGTCATCGGAATCGGGTGCTTCGTACGGCCCGTCGGCCGCGGCATCGGCTCGCCGCGGCTCAGCGTTTCCTCCCACGGTGGCTTCCGGAAGCAGGTTGCGAGGTGATCCAGGAACGCTCGGACGCTCGCCGGCGCGTGCCGCGCGTGCGGGTGAAGCGCATGGACCGTGAGCTCCATCGACTGGAAGGCATCGAGCACGCGGTGCAGTCGTCCCGCGGCGAGGTCCTCGGCCACGAGGATCTCGGGGAACATCGCGATTCCGAGGCCGTCGAGCGTTGCCTGACGCAGGTACCGGAGGTCGTCGGCGACCATCCGCGCGCCTGCCGTGATGGCGACCGCGCCCTCCTCCGTGTCGAAGTGCCAGTCCTCGAAGTGGACGACCGAGTGCGAAAGGCACTGATGATGGACGAGATCCTGGGGCCGGAACGGGATCCCCTTGCGACGGAGGTAGGCGGGCGCGGCGCACGTCGCGACGCGGCTCGAACCGAGCTTCCTCGCCAGCAGCCCCGAGTCGCTGAGCCGTTGAGCGACCACGACGGAGACGTCGACGCCGTCCGCGCCGATGTCCGGAATGCGGTCGCCGAGGCGCAGCTCGATGCGCACGTCGGGGTAGGCGTGCATGAACTCGTCGATCGGCTTCGTGAGGTACTGCTGGGCGAACGCAGGCGCTGCGTGGAGGCGCAGGACCCCGCGCGGCACGGCGCTCGCCCCGGCAGCGATTTCCGCCGCCTGGTCGGCCTCGGCCGCGACGCGAGCGCACCGTTCGTACAGCCGCACCCCGTCCGCGGTGAGCGCGAGCTTGCGCGTCGTCCGGTGGAGCAGGCGCACCCCGAGCCGCTGCTCCAGCCGCGAGACGCGGGCGCTCACGGCAGATTTCGACAGCCCGAGCGACCGCGCGGCGTCGCTGAACGACCGCGCCTCTACCACTCGGGCGAAGAAGGCCATTCCGAGGATGTCGTCCGGGCTCGCACGCATCGTTCTTGGAACTAGAGCACCAATCAGTCTGCTCCCGTCGTCTTTCCGCCGATTTCCGTCGCATCGCTTCGTCGCTCCTCCTCCGGATACTTCAGTATCCGTCGTCGTCGCTCCTCGCGCTGCTCGGAACTCGGCGGAAATACTCGGTCCGCAGACTGATCGGTGCTCTAGCAGATATCAAGCGGAACGGCTGGCGGCGCGCGTCGTTCTCCGATCCGAACAGTCTGGTCTCCGAACGCTCATACAAGAGGACGCTTGCGGTTCCTAGCCTGAGTGAGACGAGGAACTGCCGCCATGATGCCGATCGACCTGCGCAGCTCGAACGTTGCCATATCCGTTGCGCTTCGTGAGCACGTCGCGAGGAGGCTCTCCTTCGCGCTCGGCCGCTTCACCCATCGTGTCGAGCGGGTCACGGTGCGCATCGTCGACCTCAACGGTCCGCGCGGAGGACCGGACAAGCGCTGTCGTATCGTCGTTCGCCTGATGCCGGCGCGGAACATCCTCGTCGAGGCCACCGACTCGGACGCCTACGCGGCGGTGAGTCAGGCCGCCAACCGGCTCGACGAACGCGTCGCCCGCGAGCTCGCGCGAGAACGTCCGCGCGCGGTCGCCACGCGCCGCATCGGTTCGTCGCCGGAGGGCTCGGACGAGCTCCTCATCGACGAGCCCGGACCCGAGCCCGCGTGACGCCGTCGATGGCGTGAACGAGCCGGCGCCATCATCATCGAAGGCCTCGTCGATCTCGTGCCATCCGACGATGGGATGGGACGGCCGTCGCGACTCGCCGTTCAGTCCTCGTCCGGGGTCGTGAGGGCGGACCAGAGCGAGGCAAGGTCGAGCTCGAAGGCCTCGAACGGCTCGACCCGAACGCGTGCATTCTCGGACCATCCGCCGACGCGAACCCAGCGCTTTGCTTCCAGCCGATACGCCTCCAGGGTCCGTGTCGTCGGATCGACCAGCCACGCGTGGCCGACGCTCCAGCTGGCGTAGACATCGAGCTTCTCGCCACGGTCGAACGCGGCACTCGAACGACTGAGGACCTCGCAGACCCAGTCTGGTGCGATCGTGGCATGTGCCTTCGCGGGTACGGCCGGAAGGCGCTCCCGGCGCCACCCGCCGAGATCCGGGACGAGCGCATCGCCGCCGACCCGCACCTCCGGCACCATGAGGATGAGCCACCCGCCCGGGCCTCCGCGGCCCCGGTGGAATGGCGGTCGGAGCTCCTCGCCAAGCGCGCTCTCCACCTCTTGATGGCTCATCGAGGGACGGGGCGGAACGACGAGAGCGCCCCGCACGAGATGCGCCTTCGTTCCTTCCGGCAACGCGTCCAGGTCGGCATACGTCGCCGGTCGCTTCGCGGGTTGCGCCATACACGAACTCTATCACGTGAGGCGATGCTGCCCCTCGCACCGGTCGCGGAGGCCGTCTCGGCCTTGTCGAGGCGACGCCTACGATTCTACTGAGAGACAGGTCATCGCCGAAGGTTTGAAGGAAGAGCCCTGGTGCACGGGGCGGGACTTGAACCCGCACGCCTTACGACGGTGGAACCTAAACCCACTGCGTCTGCCATTCCGCCACCCGTGCTTGGTGTGACGGACCATCCTTAGCACGAGATCAGCGCGCTCGAGCGTAGCTCGTTCCGCCGGACGGCGGAGGCATCGGATGCTCCTTGAGGAGCTTGTTCGCGAGGAACATGCGGTGGCGGCTTCCGGCGCCGCCGCGGTCGCACCGGCCGGACATGAACGCGGCGAGGCGTTCGTTCTGCGGACGGGCTTTGCACATCGACAGCGACTTGCGGAGGATCTTCACCGCCGCGCGGGTGCACATCTCCGGGTCGCTGAGCGACTTCTGGGCGTCGGGCAGGTAGCTCTTGTCGAGCTGGTAGAGGCAGTACCAGCGCCCGTTCTTCGATCGCGCGCTCGGGTTGAGACGGCTCTCGTACCACGCGAGCGCGACGAGCAGCGTCGCGGTGCGCTCCTCGCCACGGTCGTCGACGTCGAACAGCGGCTCGCTCTCCGACACGCGAGCGATCGCCTCGGCGGTCTTCTCGTAGGTGTTGCTCCACGGCGCCGTCGGTTCCAGCGCCGCCAAGAGCCCCACCACCCATGACACGGGTACGCTCATTGGAGGCGCGAGCATGGGCGACGGTTCGCAGCACGCGCAAGGGGGCGAATTCCGCTCCGGTGTCGCAGTCGCGGAATATCGGCAGCTTACGACTGCAAAAAAGATCAGCCTACACCGGAGACAGACGTGTCGTGCGACGTGCGCCTCCTGTCCTCTCGATCTCGACGACGCATCCGCGCGCGTTCGCTCGCCACGCTCTCCACCCTCACCGCGAGCGAGAGGAGGCGTCGCCGATCAGAAGGTGAGACGCCAGCTCGCTCCGCCGCCGCCTGGATGCGCGGTGACGACCGGGCCCTTCCAGTTCGTGAACACCGCTCCCACGACGGTCGTCGCGATGCCGGACACGGCCGTGAGCGCGAGGGCAACGTTCGTCGCTGTCTGACTCGACTCGCCTTCGTCCTTGAGCCGCTGGCAGGCGTCGAAGTTGGCGCGGCTGCAGCCGGCGCTCTCGAAGGCGCCATGCGTGCTCGATGCGTCGAGCGCGAAGAAGGTCGTCACTCCCGCGAGCGCCACGGTGAGCCCCACGCCGCCGTAGAAGACGATCGGCGGGAGCCCGTCGCGGAGCTGGTCCCTCCTCCGCGCGTCCGGATGCGGCTCAGCCACGTCCGTCGATGCGCCGGTCACCACCGTCGGCGGTGCGCCCTTGCTTCCCGTCACGTCGAGCACCCGGTCGGCGCTGACCTCGACGCGCTTCGTCTGCGTGTCGCCGTCGACGTCCACGACGACGGAGTGCTGTCCCGTGTTGGTCCACACGATCCTGTCGACCTCGACGGGCCGCTCGTCCACCTTGGCGGTGCAGGTCGAGCCCTGCGGGCAGATCACACGGAGGCGTCCCGTGCGTCCGCTGAACTTGAGGTGCGCCACGGTGATGCTCGAAGCGAGTCCCGGCGGCGCGGGCTCGCGCTTGCTGCGCTCGATCAGCTCGGCGCCGAGAGGTGCGTCGTCGGACTCGATCGCGGCGTCGAGCGCAGCTTGCAGCGCCACCGCGCTCGGCGCGAGCGCATCGGCGCGCGCGAACTCCTCGGCCGCCTTGTGGACGTCGCCGCGCTTGTGCGCTTCGAGCCCGAGGTCGTAGGCCTCACGCGCGCGGGCCTTGTCGGACGGCTCTGCGTGGGCGAGCGCGGACAGGGTCGAGAGCGCGCTGCCGACGACGACGACGAGTGCGAGCGAGACGGGACGCAGGCGTTTCACGGGAGGCGTCTCGTCACGGCGGGCAGATGCTTCCAGGAGGGCAGCTCAGGTCGCAGTCGCGCGGGCAGTTCTTCGTGCAAATGCTCCCCAGACCGCAGCTCCCCTTGCAGTCCGCCTGATCGGTGCACGCGAGCGAGCACGTCGAGCGGTTCTCCTTGCAGTCGAGGTCGCAGTCGGCCCTGTCGCTGCACGCGAGCGCGCAGAACGCTCCCTCTCCGCAGGTCAGCTTGCAGTCGCTCGAGCCACCGCAATCGAGCTTGCACGCGCCCGTCGTGCACGTGAATCGGCACCTCTCGTTCTCTTTGCACGCGCAGCTCGTCCCGCACTCGCCGCTCGTCGCCGAGCTCGCTCCCGTGTCCGCGCCGCTGTCGGAGGGGACGCTCCCGGAGGAGCTCGCATTGCCGGACGATCCGGACGACGAGCTGCTCGAGCCCTCGGCGGTCGATCCGGTCCCGATGTTCCAGTCGTAGGAGCAGCCCACGGCGAGCGCGACGAGCGCAACGAACGCGAAGCTGGCTGCGCGGCGGCGGAGCATCTCCGGCATCATACCAGCGGAGCGCGGTGGACGTGACCTTCGCGCGACCTTACGCATCCCGCGCGCGCGCGCGCAGCGTCAGGGCTGGCCGGGCCGCTGAGGGTTGCCCTCGCCGCGGGGGACGTCGGCCCAGAGGCATTCCGGATCGTTTCGGTTCTTGTTGCACTTGTTGAGGTGCTCCATCGCCTTCGCCCACTTCGAGCTCGGCCAGGTCTCGGCGGTGAGCCCGTCGAGGCGCATGGGCATCCAGTGAGCCTTCTCGAAGGCCTTGTAGCTGTCGGTGATCTTGTTCCAGTAGCTGTCGCCGTTGCTGATCGGACCACCGCCCTCGACGTTGCCGGTGGTCCAGTTGGCGAACTCACGGATCCAGGCGTCGCCACCGACGCGGTGGCACGTGAGGCAGGGACCGGCCTCCTCGCTCACGAGCTGCTTCGGCATCGTCCAACCCTGCGCGTCCATGTTGACGACGTAGTACGGGGACTCGAGCCAGCTGATCTCGTAGTCGCGATCGAAGCCCATCATCGGGACGACCGGCTTGCCGTCCGAGCGCTTCGCATTGTTGATCCACGGCGACTGGATGAAGGGATCGGTGCCGTGGCAGCTCTCGAAGCAGTAGCCCTTCGGCGAGTCCCAGATCGTGCGCGACTTCTCGCGGTCGGCGGGGTGGGGGACGTGCTCGCCGTCGGTGCCGGAGTTGATCGTGTTCTGGAAGTAGCAGGTCTTCCCGGTCTTCGGGTTGTTCCCGATCATCGCGATGTCGTTGAAGCGCTTCGTCTTGGTCCAGCCGATCTCCTCGCCGCCCGTGACTTTGCGACAGAGGAGGATCCAGTGGCTGCCCTGCTCGTTCACCGCGTGCGTCACCGTGGGGCCGGGCTCGCAGCCTTCGCTGAGGAACTCGGCGCGGTCGCACTTGTCGACGCAGTTGTAGCTGGCGCCGGGCTTCTGCCCGTGCGGGCCCTCGCCGTCGCACTTCGTGACGGGGCGATCGTTCTGCATGAGCGGGATCATCGCGCCCTCGACGCCCGGGATGCGCACGGGCTCGTGGCCCTCACCGGTGCCGACGAAGTCACGGCAGTCGAACGTGTCGTACTTGCCGTTCGCGAGCTTCTTGAAGAAGGGGATCTCGCCGAGCTCCTCCACGCACCTCTCGCCGTACTCCTCCATCGAACGGAGGGCGACCTCGCGCGCAGGCGTCGGATCGTCGGCGCCGCCGTCGCCGGCGTTGAACTTGAGGCCGTTGCCGATCGCGCGCGACGCGAGCTCCTTCTGGGTCGCGTTGCCGATGTCCCATGCCTGCTCGAGGTTCGTCTGGAGCTTGATCGGAGTCTTGCCCGGGCGCACGACGCACGCTTCGACGAGCGCCTTCGGTCCACCGGCCGCCGTGATCTCGGCGCTGCGCTGCGCGGCCCAGGCGGGATCGCTCTGGAAGCGATGATCGTCGTAGACGCCGACGAGCTCGACGAGCTCCTTCGTGACCTTGGGGCCCTGATAGACGACCTTGCCGATCGGCGCGTTCTCGCGTGAGCCGGCACCGGTGATCGGGCGTGCCTCGTTGATCGAGTCGCAATCGATCTTCGCTTCGTCGCCGAGCTCCGGCTTTCCACGGCGGACGCGGATGCGAAGCTGCTCGCCCGCCTTGAGCGACTCCTTCAGCGTCGCGGTGACGGTGCCGGAGGCCTCGTCGTAGGAGAGGCCGAGCCCGAGCTTGTTGTCGACGCCGGTGAGCGCGCCCTCGCTCTCCTCGTCCTCGTATTCGTCGGTGCTGCAGTTGATGAGGAACGGCGTCGCGGTCGCCGTCACGACGGCCAGCAGCAATCCGTACGAGCGAAGGTTCCGAACGGTCATCAGCGTCTCTCCCCGAGCGTCAGAAAAGCAGAGCTCGTGCCAGTAGTGGAAGGTGGGTTTGTGGCCCACCTACGAATGTGTGCGCTCGGTCTCGGTGGCCTCATGGATAGCGGGCGATCCGCCATCGCTCGAAGCGTCTGCCGACGACGGAACGGGCTCGTCTCGGGCTCGCTTCGGTCTCGCCTCGCGTCGATCCCGGTCGGGATAAGCAGACGGCTGCTCCTTGACGAGGGGCCGATATCCAGTGGACCTTCCTTGCCTCGACTCGAGGAGGGCTCCATGCGTCGGATCCGTTACGTCGTCGTTGCGCTCGCTGCGTTCGCTCCCGCTCTCGGCTGTGGCGGAGAGGAGCCGCCGCCGGTCACCCCGCAGCAGCCCGTCGTGACGCCTCCGCCGCCGCCCACGACCGAGCCCGCGAAGCCCGAGCCGCCTCCGCCGCCGAAGCCGACGATGGCGGAGCTGCAGAAGGCGGCGATCGGGGCGGCGCTCGAGGGTCTCAACGGTCAGGACCCGAAGAAGTTCGCCTCCGTCTACGCGGAGGACGGCGTGATCTCCGTTGCGGGGCTGAACGAGGTGAACGGCCGCGCCGCGGTCGAACGGAACATGACGGAGTGGTTCGAGACGTTCAAGGACGTGAAGCTCGGCTTCTCGCGCGTCTGGGTGAAGAACGATACGCTCGTCCTCGAGTGGGTGATCAACGGCAAGCATCACGGTGAGCTCTTCGGCGTGAAGGGCACCGAGCAGCCGATCGGCCACTACGGCCTCAGCATCGTGACGATGAGCCCGGAAGGGAAGGTCGCGAGCGAACACCGCTACGGTGAGCTCGGCACCGTGATGACGCAGGTCGGCGGCGCGAAGGCGAAGGCGCGTCCGATCCCGGCGGTCCCGCCCGCGCCCGAGACGATCATGTCGACGGCAGCGGCAGACGAGGAGAAGAACGTCGAGGTCGCGAAGAGCGTGCTCGCGTCGCTCGAGGCTGGGAAGAAGGAGGCGGACTTCACGAACCTCCTCGCCGACGATGTCGAGCAGGACGGCCTCTTCCACCTCGAGATGTCGAAGGGCAAGGACGGCGCGAAGAAGTTCTACAAGAGCTTCACCACCGCGTTCCCCGACGCCAAGTTCGAGACGACGAAGACGCTCGCCATCGGCGACTACGCCATCATCGAGTCCGTGCTCAAAGGAACCCACAAGGGCGCGCTCGGCACCATCCAGCCGACGAAGAAGCCGATCGCGATCCACCTCGTCGACATCTTCCGGATCAAGGACGGCAAGGTCGTGCGCGCGTGGACGTACCAGAACAGCCTCGAGATGCAGCAGCAGCTCGGGCTCTTCAACATCGCCTCCGCAGGCAACATCCCTGCGTCGCAGGCGACGCCCGCGAAGGCCGCGGCTGCGCCCGCGCCCGCGAAGCCCGCAGCGACGCCGACGCCCGCGAAGTCTGCAGCGACGCCCGCGCCTGCGAAGCCCGCGGGGGGTGGCGGTGGTCACGACACGGGCGGCGGCGGTGGGAAAGGGACCGGCGGCGGCGGCGGCAAGGGGACCGGCGGCGGTGGCGGCAAGGGGACCGGTGGCGGCGGCGGGAAGAACTAAGGCGCAACTCAGTTGCGCCGATCCTGAAAGGTCGAAGCGGTCAGCTCACACGAGCAGGCTTTGACCGGAGATTCACGCCCGCTCGCTCAACGGGCGGGCGTGAATCGGAGGTCAATGCAAGAGCACCGCCATAGCTCCTCCGGCCAGGCGCTCGCCCGCTCGTCCCGCCCTTCGCTCATCACGACCGTCGATGAGGAGGCGGCACGGGGCAGTCCTCGAAGGATCTGCGCGTGAGCGAGCGCCATGCCGGGCCGCCGGTGGCGCCGCTCTGCGCCGCTGGGGCCCGCTCAGAAATGTTGACAGTCATTGTCGGCAAGCCCAAAGACAGGCCAGGGGAAGCGCTCATCGAGCGGCTCCCTTCTTTTTCTGCTGCGGTCTGGAGCTCGGAGGCTTTTTTCGACGATGAAGACGATCCGTCTCGTGTCCCTCGCGTCGGTTCTCGGTGCCCTCATCGTGGGCGCTGCGTGCGGGGAGGACGAAGCCCTCGTGCGGCCGCGGCTCGATACCGGGCTCGATGCCTCCACGGACGCTTCGGGCAACGAGGCCGGCACGCTCGCGTGTGGCGCCGTGGTCCCGCCCAAGTACGAGAGCGCCGCGTTCGCGACGAACGCTGCCGTGGAGCTCGCCCTCGCCCAGCGCGTCGCGGAGCTCGACGCGACCATGAAGTCGACCGAGGGCGCGAGCGACGCCGGCGTGCCTGCCGTCGCCGACCTGAAGGCGATCTACAACGCCGGCTCGCCGAGCCTGCGGGCCGTGTCGACGACGTTCGCCCAGACGACGCTCGATGGATACTTCGACGCGTTCGAGGCCGCGCTCGGCAAGGAGTGGAAGCCCGAGGACGCAGAGCAGGACGGTGGCGGTGCCGAGGGTGGGAAGTACGGCGACCATCACTTCTCGAAGGCCGGCGTCGCCCTGCGGGCGGCGACGCCGAAGGTGTTGCTCGGCGGCGCCCTCTACAACCACGTCCTCGGCCTCGTCGCGGCGCCGGTGACGGAGGCGACGGTCGATCGACTGCTCGCGGCGTTCGGCGCGAGCACGGCGCTCGCCGGTCGAACGGACGCGGAAGCAGGAGCGGAGGCCGACGCGCTGCTCGCGGCGTACGCATCGCAGCGCGACGACAAGTCGTCGGAGACGCCTGGCCCGTACCGGAAGATCCGGACGGCGCTCCTCACGATGAAGGCAGCCACCGCCGCGGGGGAGAAGTGCAACGCCGAGCGCGATGCGGCGGTCGCGACGTTCCTCTCCGAGTGGGAGCGAACGACGTACGCGACGGCGATCCACTACCTCGACCAGGCCGCGCGCACGGCGGCCGATCCGCTGAAGGGCTCGAACGCGCTCTACGCCTTCGGCGAGGCGCTCGGGTTCATCGAGAGCTTCAAGGGGCTGCCCGCGGAGAAGCGTAGGATCTCCGACGCCCAGATCGACGCGCTCCTCACGAAGATCGGCACCGCAACGGCGTACAAGCTCGTGACCGGCGCTGGGGACCGCGCGCTGAAGCTCAACGAAGCGATCAACGACATCGCGCTCTATCAGGGCTTCACGCCCGCCGAGGTCGAAGCGTACCGGAAGAGCTTCTGAGGAGCTCGCGCTCGAGCTCGACGTGAGCGTCACGACCCGCTGGCCGGCGACCTCGTGGTCGTGACGTACGCACGCGAGCCGTCTCGAGCCGCGTTCGGGCGACGGCAAGCGAGCCATGGGTTCCTGCGCTAGAGTGCAGTCGCGATGGCGTTCATCGACTCGATCTCCGGTAAGCTCGCCGCGCTCAGCGGTGACCACGGCGTCGTGACGGACGGTCCGCGCGCTGCGGTCGCAGCGATTCTGCGCGAGCTCCCCGGGACCGGAAGCGCGGACCTCTTCTTCATCCAGCGCGCGGAGCACCCCAACGATCCGTGGTCGGGGCACATCGCGTTTCCGGGCGGGCGTCGCGAGCCCGAGGATGCGAGCCTCCTCGCCACCGCGATCCGCGAGACCCGCGAGGAGGTGGGGATCGAGCTGTCGAACGCGAACCTGCTCGGGCGCTTGCCGGACGTTCCTGCGTTCATGCGATCGAAGAAGGGCAACCTCGTCGTGACGCCATTCGTGTTCGCGCTGAGGGGCGATGTGCCCGTCATGCCGAATGACGAGGTCGCGACCACGCTCTGGGTCCCGTTCGCCGGGCTCGAGCGCGGCGAGGGAAAGAGCAACTTCAAGCTCGACTACCTGGGGCAGTCCTACGACCTGCCGTGCATTCACCTCGAGCCCGGACGGCATCGGCTCTGGGGCATGACGTATCGAATGCTCGAGACGCTCATCGAAGCCGTGCGCTGAGCGACGTACCCGCGCTTCGAGAGCGAACGTCGAGTCGACGTACGGATGCCGTCGACTCGCCGCCAAGGCTCACTTGCGCCTTTGGCCGTGCGGTACGAGGCTTCTACCGTGTTCGACCTCCGGTCGTTCTCGCTCGATGACATGTACCGATGCTCGGCGGAGCTACGAGCGGTCGGTGAGGCGTCTCGGGATGCCGACGATGCGGCGGGGCGAACCGTCTCGTACCTCTTCGATCAGCTCCGCCTCCCGGAGACGAACGCGCCCGAGTGCCAACTCGTGCGGCTGTTTCGAACTCGGAGGCTCGCGTCGCTCGGCGAAGGAGACGCGGCGGAGCTCGTGCGGCTGAGCGGCTCGGAAGTGGGGCCGGACACGCTCTGTCTGTCGCTGCGAGCGAGCCGTGGCGTGGCGCTCGAATGGAACGATCCGGCGCTGTCCCGCCGTCACCGGGTGATCCCGCTGACGTGCATGGAGGCCGTCGCGAGAATGCCCATGGTGGCGGGGCTCATCTCGCAGCTCGGCATGCCGTCCCTCGCGCACCTCTCAGGCTCGCCCGCCTCGCAACGAGACAGTGAGCGCTTCCCGCTCTTCAACGTGTTCCACGTGGGGGAGGCGCGCGGCTCGCCGCTCGTGCCGGACCAGAAGGGCTTCGTCGAGCCCTATCGAGTGGAGTCGGTGCTGGGCTTCGGGGGAATGCTCCCGCCGTCGGAGCTCTTCGTCGTGATTCTCTTTGCGAACGTCGCGATCCCGAGAGCGACGGCGGATCTCTTCCGGACGATCGCTCCGAGCGTCGGTCTTGCGCTCCTCTCGCCCGAGCGCGACATCGCCTCGCTCGAGACGCGCATCCGCGCCTACGAGCTCATCGTGCGGCATCACGAAGAAGTCGCGCTGAACCACCATCGCCAGCTCGAGCAGATCGCCGGGAAGCTCGCCGCGTCGCTGGCGGAGCGGCAGCAGTTCGAGGCGCTCGTCGAGAACTCTTCGGACTTCATCGGCATGGCGACTCCTGATGCGAGGGTCGTCTACCTCAACCCCGCGGCTCGCCAGATGGTGGGGCTGAGCCCGACGTTCGACGTGACGACGCTTCGTGTGGAGGACTTCTACGCGGGCGACGACCGCTCCCGGATGGAGAACGAGGCGATCCCGGTCACGATCGCCGAAGGACACTGGGCCGACGAGTTGCTCCTCCGCCGGTTCGACACCGGAAAGGTCGTGCCCGTCTCGAATCGTCAGTTCACCGTCCGCGAGCCCGAGACCGGTCGCGTCCTCGGTATCGGGGGTGTGCTCCGCGACGTCTCCGCGAAGCGCCGCGAGGCCGAGGAGCGTGAGCGACTTCTCGCGTGCGCGGAGCAGGCGAGGGCCGAAGCGATGGCTGCCAGTCGGGCCAAGGACGAATTCTTGGCTGCCCTCGGGCACGAGCTCCGGAACCCGCTGTCTCCGATCCTGACCGCCGTCGAGCTGATGAAGCTTCGCGGGGCGCGATCGCGTGAACAGGAGGTCATCGAACGGCAAGCGGTGCACCTCGCTCGACTCGTCGATGATCTCCTCGACATCTCGCGCATCGCGCGGGGCAAGATCGAGGTTCACAAGCGACCGGTCGAGATCGCGGCTGTCGTCGCCCATGCCGTCGAGCGGGTCAGTCCGGCGTTCGCCCAGCGGAAGCAGCAGCTCGTCGTCGAGGTCCCCGAGGAGGGCCTGCTCGTCGATGCGGATCCGGAGCGCCTCTCGCAGGTCGTATCGAACCTCCTCGACAACGGCTCGAAGTACAGCGCATCGGGGACCGAAGTGCGGCTCTACGCGGAACGCGCCGGCGAGCAGCTCCGTCTTCACGTGTGCGATCACGGCATGGGCATCGCTCCCGACATGCTCGACGCGATCTTCGAATCGTTCGTCCAGCAGCGCGAGGGCGCGCCAGCGGCGCAGAGCTCCGGGCTCGGGCTCGGGCTCGCGATCGCGCGCAGCCTCGTGACGCTCCACGACGGGTGGGTCTACGCGCGCAGTGAGGGCCTGGGGAAGGGGAGCGAGTTCATCGTCGAGCTCCCGTTGATTTCGGCCGCCGCGAAGCTGGCGGCTCCGGCACCGAGCACCGGGGCTTGGCATCCGCGTGCCGCCGAGCAAACAAAGCGTGTCTTGCTCGTCGACGACAACACGGACGCGGCGAACGTCCTCGGCGATGCGCTCAGCGAGCTCGGTCTCGAGGTCCTCGTCGCGAGCGACGGACCGTCGGCTCTCGAGATCGCCCGCCAGTTCAGGCCGGAGGTCGCGCTCCTCGACATCGGTCTGCCGGCGATGGACGGCTACGAGCTCGCCAGTCGGCTGCGTCGTCTTCCGGGGATGCCGGACGATCTTCGGCTCGTCGCCGTCAGCGGATATGGCCAGGAGAGCGATCGCCGCCGCTCGCTCGAGGCCGGCTTCTCCGCGCATCTCGTCAAGCCCGTCCGTCTCGAGGCCCTGATGGAGGCCGTCGGTCGTGAGGAGGCCCCTCGCGCTGCGCGCGCGCCGGAAGCCCAGGCGGTCCAGCGCTGACCCACGCGGGCCTCGACGTCGTTCGAGCCCGTGCTACATTGCACGTGCGCCGGTCCCCCGGCGCCATCATGCGCTGACTCCTCTCTTTCCGCAGTCTGGCTTCGAGTCGACCCTGTCGCGGCACTGCTGCCGCCGGTGCGCTCGTCGAGCCGCGAACGAGAACGAGAACGATTGGAGTCAACATGACCGTGCTGGAAGCGCGCGGCGTTGGTGTCGCGTGGTCGGCATCGATGCCCGTATTGAAAGACGTGTCGTTCGTGCTGACCCCGGGCTTCCACGGCCTGGTCGGCGCGAACGGCGCAGGGAAGACGACGCTCCTGCGAGTGCTCGCCGGAGGGCTCGTGCCGCACGAGGGAGCGGTCCACGCTCGCCCGGATGGCGCGACGATCGCCTACTGCCCGCAGACCGTCGACGTCCCCGGGGACGACGTGTTCGAGCTCGCGTCGGCCTACGACGGCCTCGCCGCGGAGCTGAAGGGGAGGCTCGCGCTCGATGAAGGCGAGCTCGAGCGCTGGCCGACGCTCTCTCCCGGTGAGCGGAAGCGCTGGCAGATCGGCGCGGCGCTCGCTCGTGAGCCGGACGTCCTCCTGCTCGACGAGCCGACGAACCATCTCGACAGCACGGCGCGCGAGCGACTGCTCGGCGCGCTCGCGCGGTTCCGCGGGATCGGCGTCGTCGTCTCGCACGATCGCGCGGTGCTCGAGCGCCTCCCTCGCTCGATCCTCCGCGTGCACGACGGGAACGTCACGGTGCATGCCGGGCGCTACTCCGACGCGCATGCGGCGTGGGAGGACGAGCGGCACGGGCAGGAACAGGCCCACGCTCGAGCGAAGGCCGCGGTGCGCGCGGTCGAGCGGCGGCTCGACGCGGCTCGGCGGACGCAGGCGGCTGCATCGCGCTCGCTCAGCGCCGGCTCGCGGCTGAAGGGCAAGAGAGACAACGACGCACGAAGCATGGGCTCGAAGGTCGTCGCCGGGTGGGCCGACGCGCACGCCGGCCGGACCGTGCAGGTGGTGCGCGAGCAGCTCGATCGCGCTCGCGCCGACGTGCCGGCGATCGAGCGCGATCGCACGGTCGGAGGAGCGGTATTCGCGACCTACGAGCGCGCGCCGCACCCGATCCTCTTCCACATCGATGCTCCCGAGGTCCGAGCTGGCGAGCGGGTCGTCCTCAGCGACGTCCGGGTGACGATCGGCCGCGACGAGCGCATTCGCATCGCCGGCGACAACGGCGCCGGCAAGAGCACGCTGCTCACCGCCCTGCTCGCCGCGCGACGACGAGACGATCGCGTCCTGTACCTGCCGCAGGAGCTCACCCGTGAGGCGATCGATTCTCTCGTGTCCGAGCTTCGCTCACTGCCGGAGGATGCGCGCGGTCGCGTCCTCTCCGTCTTCAGTGCGCTCGGGAGCGATCCGGAGCGGCTGCTCGCGCGACGAGCAACCGAAGCGGCGGCGCTGTCTCCTGGCGAAGCGCGGAAGCTCGCCCTCGCCTTGGGGCTCGGGCGCCACGCGTGGGCGCTCGTGCTCGACGAGCCGACGAACCACCTCGACCTCCCCACGATCGAGCGCCTCGAGCGCGCGCTCGAGGGCTACCCCGGGTGCGTCGTCCTCGTGACCCACGACGACGCATTCGCGCGTGCGACCACGACGCGGACGTTGACCGTCCGCGACGGCGTCGTGACCTAGCGCGAATTTGGGGCTCGCGCCCCAACCACCCGCAGAGGTGGGCCTTCGGCCCGCGTTGAATTGCAGAACGGGCGCGGGACGCGCGCAGCTTCGCCACGGCCTCGGGGGGGCTGTGGTCCCTTCGCTGCCCGCACCCCGGAGGAGGCGAGAGGTTGGTGACTCTCGTCCTCATCCGCCGGGAGCTGCGGGACCTGCATCGGAGGACGAGCCGTTTCGTCTCCACGCGATAGACCGCGTCCTTCACCACGGCCCTCTGCTCGCATTCGACGATCCGAAGCGCAGCTCGAGCGCGCCACGCATGGGGCGGCGCTTGCATCGAACTCCATGCGCTCTGCCCGCTCCGTGGGCTTGCGTCGACGAGATGTCCCGTGTGCGCCTCCGGAACGTCAAGATGCTCACCTACGGTATCGTCATGAAGGTCAAGAGCAGGGTGGCCCTCGCTGTCCTCGCCCTCCTCGCGAGCGGCTGTGCGGACCGGGGCCGCGCGGTAGACGTTCGCGAGGTCGACCCGCCTCGGGTGACCGGGGCCAGCGTGGTCGCCCGGCGCCCGGTCGTACGCGGGCATGGGGTCGATGCTCCGGTCGTCATCGTGGCGATCGACGGCGCACGCTGGCAGGAGGTCTTCGAGGGCGTCGACCGTACGCTGTCGAGCTCGGCGCCGCTCCCAGCGGCAGCGATCTTCCGCAACCTGCATGGTCTCGGCAACGAGCGCGGCGCGTTCATCGGCGCTCCGGGCCACGGCACGATCGTGGCGTCAGGCCCGAACTATGTCTCGCTGCCCGGCTACACCGAGCTCCTCGGCGGGCGGACGTCGCCGTGCACGCACAACAACTGCTCGCGGACGACGCTCCCTTCGATCCTGGACGAGGCGCACGCCGCTGGGGCGAAGGTCGCGGCCTTCGCCTCGTGGGACAAGCTCGACCTCGCGACCACGATGAGCCCGGGCTCGTTCCTCTCCTCGTGCGGGCGTCGCGGCGAGCCGCTGGTCGATCCCTGGCCGGGCCACGGCGACTACCGGCCGGATCGGATCACCGCGAGCGCCGCTCTCGCGTACTACGAGGCCGAGCAACCGGACGTCTTCTTCCTCGGTCTCGGCGATGCCGACGAATACGCGCATCGCGGCGACTACGGCGGCTACCTCGCTGCCCTCCGCCACGCGGACGACACGATCGGACGTCTCGTCGCTCTCCTCGACGGCCTCGGCGAGCGGGGACGGAAGACGCACATCATCGTGACGGCCGACCACGGGCGCGCGAGCGACTTCAGGAACCACGGCCCGATGCCCGAGGCCGCGCGCGTGTGGATGGCCGCCGTCGGCCCACGCTTCGCGGCCCGCGGTCCCGTGACCTCGCCTCAGCGCCGACATCTCGCGGACATCGTCCCCACGCTGCGCACGGTCCTCGGACTCCCGCCGGACACGTCGGAGCACTCCGGCGCGCCGATCGAAGAGCTGTTCTGAGAGACGTTCGTTCCGAGCCTGCTCTCGCGGGGTAGGCTCAGCCGACGTTCGAGAGGCCGATCGGGCACGTGACGCCCGTCCCCCCGACGCCGCAATACCCGTCCGGGTTCTTCGCGAGGTACTGCTGGTGATAGTCCTCCGCGAAGTAGAACTCGGGGGCGTCTTCGATCTCGGTCGTGATCGCGCCGTAGCCGGCCTCCTGCAGCTTGGCTTGATACGCCGCCTTGGAGGTCTCGGCAGAGGTCCGCTGCTGGGCGTCGTAGGCGTAGATCCCGGAGCGGTACTGCGTGCCGACGTCGTTGCCCTGACGCATGCCCTGCGTCGGATCGTGGTTCTCCCAGAACACCTTGAGGAGGTCTTCGTACGAGACGAGCTTCGGATCGTAGACGACACGTACGACCTCGTTGTGGCCGGTCATGCCCGAGCACACCTCGCGATAGGTCGGGTTCGGCGTGAGGCCGGCGGCGTAGCCGACCTGCGTCGAGATCACGCCCGGCACCTTCCAGAACTTCCGCTCGACGCCCCAGAAGCAACCCATCCCGAACATCGCCAGACGCGAGCCTTCGGGGAAGCTCTCCATGCCGGTGCCGAGCACCACGTGCCTCGCGGCGACGGGCATCTTTTCGGCCCGACCCGGAAGGGCTTGTTCCTTCGAAGGCATCCGGAGCTTGTCGTCGTAACCCATGGCTGATCTCCTCTCACGGCATCGCGCTCAGCGCGGAGGTGGGAACGAATACGTTCGCTCCACGGTGCAGACCCTCAGTACGTATCGCGAGTAGAGCCGCGTGCGGCCCTGGCTCGGTGCCTTTCGATGCTCGAGCCCGGCTTTCCAGCGCGCTCGCCTCAGCTCATTCTCCGATCCGGAACTGGACCCCGAAGCCCGCGCCGAAGTCACGTACGAAGCCGTCGTTGACGGCAGGGAAGAGGATCATCGTCTTGAGGTCGACGGAGCTCGCCACCTGGTAACCGAGCCCGAAGCCGACCTTGAGGCTCGCGTCGTGATCGCCCGATCCGGCACCGAGGAAGCTGAGCTGTGCCATCGGGCCGAGCCAGAGCTTCTCCGACGTCTGGAACCAGAAGTAGCCTGGGATCGAGAGGCCGTTGAACGTCGGGGCGCTGAAGACGATCGGGAGGTACACCCCGGTGTCGATGCGGAGGATGTCCGTCACGTGGAACGCGAACGGGACGCCGAACATCATGCCGAAGTTCGTCCCTTGCTCGATGGGGAGGAATACGCGCCCGTCGAGCCCGACCTCGGTGATGCTCCCGCTGTACGCGACCCATCGGATACGCAGCTCGGGGTTGGCGACGTCATCGCCGCTGGTGCCGTACGTCTCGGTCCAGAGCGTTCGCCCGTAGGAGTCGGCGCCGGTCCCTCGGCCGTCGTTGCCGAAGCGGATGCCGGTGCGGAAGCCGAGCTCGAGCCGCTCCGTGACGCCGAGCGCGCCTTCGAGGTTCAAGCCGAGCCCGGTGATGGAGTTGCCGGGGGCGGGGACGCGCACGTGTCCCACGCCGAGCCCGGCGTCACCGGCGAACACGAGTCGATGAAGCGTCATCGGGCGATCGACCCATCGCTCGGCCGCGTCGCTCGAATCGGAGAGCGTGGCGAGCGAGAGGAGAGCGCCGGCGGCGAGGAGATTGCGGCGGATACGTCGCATGCGGCGGAGCCTAGGCCGGCGTCCGCCGTACTTCAATCTGCGGGCTGGGCCGAAGGCTTCGGCGGTGCGGCAGCGGAACCCTTCAGGAGACCGCGCCGCTGGCGGACGAGGAGCACGATGCCGAGCGCGATCACGGCGAGCGACCAGTACTGCGCGAACGTGAGCCCGCCCTGACGAGCCTCGCCCGTCACGCCGTCCTCGGCGCGAAGGAAGTCGAGGACGAAGCGGATCGGACCGTATACGAGCGACGCGACGATCGTGTATGTGCCCATCGCGACCTCCTTCTTCCACGTGAACGCGAAGCCGATCGCGAGCGGCGCCAGGACCAAGAGCTCGAGCAGCCCGAGGTCGTAGCGGAGGTCGCTCGCACCGGTGATGACGTGGATCGGTCCGAAGGCGCGATGGATGCCGTCTTCGGCCGAGCGCGGGAACCCGATCGCGAAGAGCGAGCCGATCGTTCCGGGCGTCGCGGCCTTGCCGACGTGATCGTGGATCAGCGAGCAGCCGACCCGACCGAGCGCGAACGCAGCGGTCCATGTCGCGACGATCACCTCGCTGACCGGGAGGAGCGCGATCGGCTGCGCGCGACGCGTGGCGCGCCAGCGGCCGTCCTCCTTCCGGACGTGTAGTCGGCTCCACACGAGCGCGCCGATCGTCGCGCCGACGATGGCGCCCGTGGAGCTCAGGCCCTGGATGCTGAAGCGAGAGCCGAGCGACTGACCCGGATGGTAGAAGAGCGCGTCGACGCCCCACGCGAACCCCCAGCCGAGCACGCCGAGCCACAAGGTGAGCGCGCGGAAGTCGGCGCGATCGAAGCCGCGCCGCACCGCCATCTTCATCACGGCCCAGTCCCAGACGAAGAACGCGATCGCGACGCAGACGCCGTAGGGGTGGAACGGCGCGATCTTGGCATCGTCGATGGCGACGAACGGGATCACGCGCGAGCTGTACCAAAGATCACTTCGAGGAGCGAGCCTCGACGGCGGTGAGCGCCTCCTCCAGCGCCCCGTCCTTGCGCATGCACGGGTGGCAGTCGCGCATCCCCATGAACCCGCATCCCCGCGTGTTCTTCAACGTCTTGAGCGTGGGGAGGACGCGCGCGTCGCCGCTCTCCTTCACGCGTTCCAGGAGATCGTGCTTGTCGTCGCACTTCTTCGCCGACTTCAGATCGAGCATCACCGCCGTCGCGGGCGAGGCGTTCGCGCGCACGTCGGCGCGGGCGATGCTCTTCGCGGCGCGCTTCTGAACGGCGACCGGCGCCGCCTTGTTGGTCGAGAGCTCGACCAGCGCATCGACTCCGCGGGCGCCGAGCGAACCTTCGAGGAGCGCGAAGGCACTCTCGATCGTGTCCGTTCGCTGCGCGGCCGCGACCACCGCGTCGAGCAGCTTGTCGTCGATCGCGTCCTTGTCGAGCTTCGCGAGCGTCCCGACCACGCGGAGCATGTCCGTGCTTCGGCCGGCGTCGGCGAGCGCCAGCGCGAGCTGCTTGTGCACCGCCGGATCCTCGGGGAGCTCCTCGGCGAGGGCCTCGAGGCCAGGAACGCCTTGCGCCGTCGCCGCGCGGAGCTTCTCCGGAGAGGCGCGCGTCACTCGAGCAGGGGCGCTCTCGCCGCCGCCGCCGGGCTTCGCGTCGGTGCCGTTGACGCCGCTCGTGGCCGAGCGAGCCACGAGGATGATCGTGACGACGAGCAGCACCAGGAAGAGAGGGACGCCCGCGGCGATTGCCAGGAGCACGTTGCGCGGGAGCTTCTCGAGCGGCGCGAGGAACGCGGGGAACGCTCGCGCCGTCTCGCCGTGCTGAGTGCGGGCGGACGTGTGCGGCAGCGCCGTGCTCGCCGGGAGCCCGTAGTCGGTCTTGGCGAGCGCATCGCCCGCGCTCCACGCGCGGCTCGGACGAGGGGCATCGTCGGTGGTCGCCGCCGGCGGCAGCGGCGGGGAGCGGAGGAGATCGGGGCTGCTCTCGCGACCGAACGAGCGTGTCGAGAGCGGGTTCGGGAGCTCGATCCTGCTCTGCGCGGCGGCCAAATCGATCGCTTCGACCAGCGCGCGCGCTCCCAGTGGTCGCTGCTTGGCGTCCTTCTCGAGCAGCCGCCTAACGAGCTGTTCGATCGCCGGAGGCACGTCGACCGCCGGATTGCGATCCGCCATCATCGGCACCGGCGCGACGATGTGCATCGAGAGGATGGCCATGCGGTCGTCGGCGTCGAACGGATGCTTGCCGGTGAGCATCTCGTAGATCATCACGCCGACCGCGTAGAGATCGGCTCCCGGTCCGACGGTCTCGCCGAGCGCCTGCTCGGGCGCCATGTACTCCGGCGTCCCGAGGATCGTGCCGAGCCTCGTGAGCGGCTGCGTCGCATCGCGCTGCGGATGCGGCTCCACCTTCGCGATCCCGAAGTCGAGCACCTTCACGAAGTCGGGATCGTCGCCCTTGTGCACGAGCATCACGTTCTCGGGCTTGAGATCGCGGTGGACGATGCCCGCGGCGTGCGCCCGTTCGAGCGCGAACGCGATCTGTCGCCCGACGTGAAGCGTGCGCACGACGCTCATCGCGCCCATGGCGTTCAGGACGTCCCGGAGGCTCGTGCCCTCGACGTACTCGAGCACGAGGAAGAAGGCGCCGTCCTCGGTCTGGCCGAAGTCGGTCGCCGCCGCGACGTTCGGATGCTCGACGTGTGCGGCTGCCTCGGCTTCACGACGGAAACGCGTGAGCACCTCTTCGTCGGTGCTCATCTCCGCGTGGAGCAGCTTGAGCGCCACACGCTTCCGCATGAGCGTGTGCTCGGCAAGGTAGACCGCGCCCATCCCACCTTCGCCGAGGAGCTTCTGGATTCGATAGCGTCCCGAGACGACTTGCCCCACGAGGCTCGTCCCGGCCGGGGTCGGTGTGGGCTCCGGTGCAGGCGTATTCATGAGTCGTTGCGGTCCTCCAAGGTTACGCGTGCTCATCCTCAGCGGCAATGGACGTCGGTGAGGCGACTTGGGGCTGCGCCCCAACAACCCGCCGCCGCAACCCCGAGCGACCTGCGGAGGGATCAGGCTCAGCCATGGTTCAGGGCCTCACGCTTGCATTCGGATCGTCGCATGCGGTGGCAGTACAAGCGCGTGGAGCTGGACATCGCCGACGTAGCGGAGGCGTCGTTCGGACACCACCTCGATCGTCTCGGCAGCGCGGGCTGGGAGCTCGTCACCGCGATCCAGCACGCGCGACACGGCTACTCGCGCGAAGTTCACCTTCTCTTCAAGAGAGCAGCGCTCGACATGGGAGAGCTCACACCGGAGTGAGCTTGCGGGCTCAGCGGGACCATCTGCACCATCTGCACCACCGAGGAGGGACGGGCAATGAAACATCTACCGTCGATAGAGGCGCTCACCGCCGCCGACGACAGGCGTTTGCTCGCGGAGCTGGAGATCTGCGAGGTGCTGCAGAAGCTTGCCCGTGTTCGCGCGCTCGTCGACCGCGCGGACCATCTGCTCGCCACGGTTCTCGCCTGCGGGCAGGTCAATGAGGCGGATGCCGCCGAGCTCCTGGATGACGAGGACACGGTGCTGGCGTCAGCCATCCTCGCGAGCCTTCGAGGCACCTAGCCATCGCGGACAGTTGGAGGCAGCGAGCTCGAGCAGCGAGAGCTCTCGCTCGACGCGGGATCGGACACGCCGCTGTCGACCGGTGCGACGCGTTGTCTCATGCTTCCGCGCCGAGGTGCTTCCGGTTTCGGAGTCCGTGCGCGTCGGCGCTCCGAGCTCGAGGAGCTAGGTTGGATGCGCGTCGTGAGTTGAGGCTCTCTCTCTCTCGTGAGCGAGGCTCTCGTCGGCCGCGAGCGTTTCCTCTCGAGCTGTCGAACCATGTCCGGTCGACTGCTTCCGGCATCGCGATGCTCGTGCTGTGACGCGGTTCGATTCTTGAACGGCGTGAGGATCTTCTTCACGGAGGGGCCCTCCATGCACCGCAAGAACATCGATCATCCGTACGGAGCCGTTCGCCGGGAGCTCAGGTTCGCCGTCGGCTACGCCGAGTTCACGCGCGCGCTCGAGTCGCTGCTCGGGAGGATCGATCCGGCGGGGCTCGTCGGGATCGGGCGGGACACGCCCGATCGAGCTCGCGAGAAGCTCGCTCGCATGGCCGGGGTGTCGGGCTTCGCGCTCTTCCAGAAGATCGACCATGGCGCCGTCTCGAGATCGCTTGCGACGCGACACATCCACGCGATGACGTACGTCTTCGGCAACGCGCTGATCGCGAGCGAGATGACGAAGCACGATCCCCGCGTCGGGCTCTACGTCCCTCCTCGCCTCTTCGTCTGCGAGACGAAGACCCACGGCGTGCTCGTGACCTACGACTTGCCCTCGGCAACCCTCGCGCAGTTCGACTCGCCCGCGGTCAACGGCGTCGCGTCCTCGCTCGACGCGAAGGTCGAGAAGCTCGTTGCCGTCGCGGCCGCGCTCGCGGACAAAACGCGCTCGCGGCCGAGGGGCCCCGTCATGGCCGAGAGCGGCCGTCGATGATGATCGCCCGCCGACGCGAGGCGGTCACTTCGGGATGTTCGGCGGCGGGGGCGGCGGCGGCGGGGGCGGCGGAGGCGGAGGCGGCGGAGGCTGGGTTCCGCCGACGATCTTCTCGGTCCACTGGCCGATGTGGTTCGAGGTCCGGAGGTCCTGGAAGGGGAGATAGAACCCGGTGTAGCTGCCGTCCTGGCCGGCGAGCACCTTTGCGGGATCGACCGCGTACATCCACAGGTGCTGTGCGCCAGCAGTGTTGCGGACGCCGACCTTTCGCTGCGATGCGACGGTGAACCAGAAGAGCTGGCCGTCGCGGTGCTTCGTCTTGAACGGCGCCGAGCGCGGGAACGTGTCACCGAGGTTCGTAGCGCTGCCGTCCTCGACGCCGCCCTTCGCTGCGTTTGCGAGCAACACCGGGGTTGCGCCGGCGACGGGCTTCACCGCCCAGGTCTTCGCGCTCGGATCGGCGTCGGCGTCGCAATCGGCGCTGTCCCAGTTCCCGACGCAGATCGACTCCGAGTAGTAGAGGAACGACGAGTCAGGGACGAAGTTCGGGTTGTACCGTGCGTGATCCTGCTTCTGCGGGATGAGCGAGACGGGCGGGTTCCAGCCGGCTCCGTTCCGCTTCAGGAGCTCGATGCTCGTGCGCTTCGGCTTCTGCGTGGTGGTGTCCGTCTTGTCGACGCGCGTGACGGCGATCGTCTCGCCGTCCGGTGACCAGTCGGGGTGGTTCGGCTTGAAGTCGAGCGTGAGCGTCTTGGCGCTCTGACGGAGGCCGGTGGTGCCGTCGTGGAAGTAGAGCTTCTTGAAGTCGGCGTCGTCGCCGTAGACCGCGACGAACTCGGACCCGGTCGGGTTGAAGGACGCGAACTGGATCCGATTGGAGCTTCCATTCGCGGAGCCGGGATTGACCGTGAGCCAGGCCGGGTCGGTCTTCGGCTTCGAGATGTCGTTGATGAAGAAGAGCCGGCCGTCGTTCTGCCCGCCGAGCGAGCCGACCAGCTTGGTGCCCTGGCGCGAGAGCGCGTGGCAGCCGGGGCACGTGTTCGGGATCTGGTTCTGGTTCTTGACGACGAACGCCTCGGGGTCGCCGCTCGCCGCGCCGAAGTCGAAGCGCATGATCGCTTCGGGGTTCGTGACGGTCCAGTAGTAGAGGCCTCCGTCGACGCGGTTCTCGGCGAACTCGATCGTGAACTCGTCCGACTCGCCGTGAGCGGCGCCGGCGTCACCGGTTCCGCGGATGCGCAGCTTCACCGGCCCGGCGCCGCGGTTGCTCTCGGCGAGGTGGCCGTAGCCGAGCTCGTCGAGCTCGAACGCGCAGGTGCCGGAGAGATACGTCGGCGTGCCGCCTCCGCATCGCGAGTAGTAGACGATCTCCGCGGAGGCGCTCTTGAAGGTGATCTCGAAGAGCTGGTTCTCGTTCGCGCCACGCCGCCATTGCACGTCGAGCCGACGCAGGTTCGGCGGCAGCATCGTCCCGTTGTTCGGGTACACCAGCACCGGCTTACGCCCGGCGACCGGAGCGCCCGTGAACTTGCTCCCGGGATTCGCCGGCAGCGCCGGGTTCACCGCCGGCGAGTCGAGCGTGCTCAGAAGCTTCACCGTCAGCGACGTCTTGACGTCGATCGTGCCCGTCGAGTTCGACGCGAATGCCTGCACGGTGAGCGTGCCTCCGCGCTGCGGAGGATCGGCTGCCGTCGCCGGGATCCGCGACGTGAAGAGCGAAGCGCCGTTGGCGGGGAAGCCGCCGACGAGGAAGTTGTCGGGCACGTAGAAGACGACGCGGCTCGTGAGGTCTTGCTCGGTGCTCGATCCTTTGACCTTGCCGAAGACCTTGTACGCCTGCGTCACCTGCTGGCCTGCGTTCACCGTGAGCACGGCATCGGCGGGCTCGATGCGCATCGTTGCAGTGTCGATGTCGCCCGCCGTCGCGGACGCGTCGGGATCATCGCTGCCGCCGCCGTCGCCCTCACCTTCACCGGGAACGAACGTCCCGGAGCTGCCGCCGCCGCCATCGTCCCTTCCGTTCCCGAACGTCGATCCGCCCTCGTCTCCGCACGCGGCTGCGATGAACGACGCGGTGACGACTGCAGTGACCAAGCCGAGCGTGGAACGCATTGTGTAAGATTATGAAGAGAGCAGAATGGCTCGGAAGCTCAATCATGGGCCGCCCGATCGATTCGTGGCATGCCGTGCGTCTTCCCGGGCGTGTGTGGGCAGCGAGCGCCGATCGCCTCACGCGAATGTGTCCTTCGCGAGACGAGGGCGTGGCTGCCGTCTACGCGTCAGCGCTTCGCGAGGTGGGAGCACTTCGGCGAGTCGACGACGATCGTCACGCCTTGATTGCTCGGCACTTGCGCGTTCAACGCGGCTGTCTGCGCGGGATGCCCGGTGAAGATGTCGACGTGCTCGCCCTGCACCTTGAGCCCGCGGTCCTCGACGACGAAGCAGCCGTCGATCGCGCCCTCGCTCGTCCCGCGCGTGATGCCGTCGAGCTCGGGGATGTAGAGCACGGTGCCCATCGGCAACACCTGGGTGTCGGCGGCCACGCTGCGAAGCGGGGTGATCGGAGTGCCCGCCGCGCCGCGTCCCCACGGGAAGGAGGCCTTGTCGAGCTCCTCGAAGCAGATGCGCTGGTTCGTCCGCGGACAGACCTCGGCGCACGCGCAATCACGCTTCGCGAAGCTGACCGTGCTGCCGCGTGCCAGAGAGCCGGAGCCTTGCACGCACACGGCGTCGTAGAAGCCGCGCGGGACCTTCGCGATCGGCTGACACTTGCCGTTCATCAGCGAGACCGGCGCTCCGACGTGATCGGACTCGCTCGGGAAGTCGTAGTACGTGTTGCGGAAGGTCCCGACGACCCTGCCGCCGCCGCCGGAGCGATCGCCGCCGGTCGCCTCCTTCGGTGTCGGTGTACCGCCGATCGTCCGCGCCGCGGGCTGTCCGGATCCACCACTGCGGGTGGTTGGGTCGCGATCCCCAAGTTGCACCGGCGCGCGCTCCTCCTCGGGGACGAGCGGCTGGTTCACCCAGCTCGTCCCGCCGCCCCATCCTCCTCCGCCACACCCAATGCCGCTCGCTGCGACGGACGCGACCGCGAGGAAGAACGAGATGGAAAGCGGACGCCGCACGGTCCGATGATCCTAACGCGGATGCCTCGTCCGGCGCGACTTCCCGGCGGGCGCTTCAGCGACACGCCGCGAGCGCGTCGAGGAAGCTCTCGGCCCACGTGACGGCGTTCGAGCGCTGCACGGTGGCGAGCAGCTTCGTGTGGCGTGCCTTGCGCTCGTCGCGTTGCATGCGTAGCGCGCGATCGAGGTCCCGCGCCATTCCGTCGATGTGGTACGGGTTCGTGAGCACCGCGTCCTGCATCTCGACGGCGGCGCCGGCGAACTGCGAGAGCAACAGCACACCCGGATCCTCCGGATCTTGGGCGGCGACGTATTCCTTGGCGACGAGGTTCATCCCGTCGCGGAGCGGCGTGACGTAACCGACCGCCGCGCTTCGGTAGAGCTGCGCGAGCTGCTGCTTTCCGTAGGAGCGATAGAGGTAGCGAACCGGGACCCACGTCGCCTCGCCGAACTCTCCGTTGAGGCGGCCGACGATCGACTCGATCATCGCGCGCTGCTCGGCGTAGAGCGGAACGTCGGCGCGGGAGGGCACCGAGATCTGGACGAGGGAGACCCTCCCGCGCCACTCGGGGAACATCTCGAGCATCCGGCCGAACGCCTGGAGGCGCTCGGGGATCCCCTTCGTGTAGTCGAGGCGGTCGACGCCGAGGACGAGCCTCGCATCGCCGAGGGTGCGCATCATCCCTTCGATCTCCTCGACCACTGCGGGCTCGGGAGATTCCTGGAACGCATCGGGGACGATCCCGATGGGCATCGCAGTGACGTGCGTCTCGCGACCCCGATGCTTGACGACGTCGTCGGAGACCTTCGCCGGAAGGAGCGCCGACGCGCAGGAGAGGAAGTTGGCGACGTGTTGAGGCGTGTGGAAGCCGAGGAGGTCGAAGTCGAGCAAGGCATCCATGAGCTGCGCCGCCCACGGGAGCATCGCGAACATGTCGAGCGCGGGGAACGGGATGTGGAGGAAGTGCCCCATCGGTCCCTTGTGCCCGCGCTGGCGCATCACGTGCGCGAAGAGCAGGAGGTGATAGTCGTGCGCCCAGATCGTCGCGCGCGAGCTCGTGTGCGGGGCGGCGAGATCGGCGAACGCCTCGTGCACCTCCCGGTAGGCCGACCAGCCAGCGTCGGACATCTCGACGCGGGTGGGGAACGAGTGGAAGAGCGGCCAGAGCGTGCCGTTGCAGAAGCCGGCGTAGTAGTTCCGGTACCAGGACTCCGTGTAGTCGACCCAGGCGAGCTGGACGCCCGAGGACTCGTCTTGTTCGGCGATGCCCGTGGTGATGGGCTCCGAGCTCGAGACGGTCTTCCCGCTCCAGCCGAGCCACATGCCGCCGCGGCTCCTGAGGGCAGGCTCGAGGGCCGAGACGAGGCCGCCGACGCTTCGTTTGCGTTCGCCGTCGTCGCCTTCGACGTGGCGGAGGTCCGGGAGACGGTTCGATACGACGAGGAGATCGTGCGACGCCGCCACGGACGAGGGGGCCGGCTGACGGACCTCGCGCGGGAGGACGACGGGGAGCGGCGTCTGCCCGGCGCGGACGCCGTGGATCCAGCGCAGCACGGAGCGGACCTCGTTCGAGTCGTCGAGCTCCCAACGTGCCGCCGTGCGCCGGCGCTCGGCGGTGCGGACGACGATGGACTCATCCGTCGCAGAGGCCACGCGGAACATGTGCTCGTCCGTCACGTCGTCGCCGATCGCGATGAGACGTGGGCTCGCTCCTGCGAGGTCGCGGATCCACGGCACGGCGGAGGACTTCTTCACTGATGCCGGTCGAATCTCCGTCACGAGCACGCCCTCGAGGCGCTCGAACGACGGGTTGCGCGCGACGAACGTGTCGATGATGCCGTACGCCTCGATCAGGAGCTCGCCGCGTCGTCCGCGCGGCACGTTTCGGTAGTGAAGCGCGACCGTGGTCTGCTTGCGCTCGAGCAGCGCCCCGGGATGACGGAGCGCGAGTTGCTCGATTGTGATGGCCAGCGCGTCGAGCGGCGTCGGATCGAGCTCGCCGACGTTCTCCCATGCGCCCATCCCGCGCCGCGCCGCGCCGTGCTCGGCGACGAGAAAGACGCTCGGGCTAGGGAAGAACGCCTCGAGCCACGACTTCGGTCGGCCGCTGACGACGGACATCGTCACGCCCGGCTGTTTGGCGAGCATGTTGACGAGCGCGATCAGGTCCGCGTCGGGGCGCGCTTCTTCGGGGGTACTGGCGAAGGGCACGAGGGTGCCGTCGAGATCGCAAAGGATTCCGAGGGGGGTATGTCGTGCGAGGGTGAGCCAATGCTGAGTCGTACTACCGTTACTGCCGTCCATTCGGCCTCAACCGATACCACGTCGAGCGCGACACTCGGTGAGACAGCTCGCCGCAAGCGTTGGCGGTGAGGGCGCTGGCGTGATGAAATCTCCACGCTCATGTTGCCAGCGAGAGGTCCACATCCACATCCGTACTACTCGATCGAAGACGCCTTCGTGAACGTGAGCTTCACCGACTCCGTCGGTGAGACGCGACGGATCTGCGTTCGTCACAAGGTGACGGGCGATGGCCCGCCGATGGTCCTCGTCCACGGTCTCATGACGTCCTCGTATTCGTGGAGGTACGTGCTCGAGTCGCTCGGGCGCAGGTACCACGTCTACGCGCCCGATCTCGTCGGAGCGGGGCTGAGCGACAAGCCGCTCGACCTTCGCTACTCCGTGGAGAACGTCGCCCGTTTCCTCGTCGCGTATGTCCGCACGGTGTCGAAGACGCCGGTCTATCTCGTCGGGAACTCGCTCGGCGGCCTCTACGCGCTCCGCGCGCTGATGAAGTACGGCGGGAGCGTCGCGCAGCCTTCGATCGCCCGGCGCTTCGTCCTCATGCATGCCCCCGGGTATCCGCTCGTCCGTACGCGGCTGCTCTCGTCGGTCTTCCAGGCGCCCGCGCTCGGGCCCGCGGTCGCCGAGCTCGTGGCGCGGACGGCGCATCGCTTCCCCGAGACGTTCGTCGCCAAGAATGTGCACTATGCACGACCGGAGATGATGAGCCAGGAGGAGTGCGCGGAGTACGGTCGCCTCTTCGAGACGCTCGACGGGGCGCGCGTCTTCGCGAAGATCCTCGAGGAGAGCCTCGACCCCGAGGAGCACGCGGCGATCATCGGCGAGCTCAAGGCGCGCGCGACGCACGGGCCGCCGCTCCCGTGTGCGGTGAAGATCCTCTACGCGAGGAAGGACGTGATGGTGCCACCCTCCTTCGGACCGCGCTATCACGAGGACATCCCCGGCTCCGAGCTCGTCTGGATGGACGACGCGTCGCACTTCCTCCACGTGGATGCACCGGAGCGGACGGTTCACGAGATCACGTCTTTCGATCCGGGCGAGGCGGCCAGCGCCAGCGCGTGAGGTCCGGTGGTCTAGGACAGCACGTCGGTCTCGGTCTCTCCGCGGTGTGGTCGGTCGGGGCGAGGCTCCGCCGGGCTTGCAGCGCAACTCAGTTGCGCTGGTTGTGAAAAGTAAGCAGCGAGCACCGCTCTGATCGGCGACGCGCGCGACGAGCCGAACGCGTCACTTGTTCCCCTTCTTCATGTCCGGGCTGCATCCCTGCGCGCCGCAGGCCGCGGACGCGCTTCCGTTCGCGCGTGCGGGGGCCGTTGCCTTCGGCGCCGGCGCACTCAATCGTTCCACGCCGGCGTCGACGACGGGATGGGCGTCTCCGGTCTCGCCTGCTGCGATCGCTGCCGTTGCTGCGACCGAGGGAGTCGGCGGCACGATCTCGCCCGTGCTCGATGCCGCGGCCCTCGTGTCTGCCGCAGGCATGTTTGTCTCGGGCGCTCCTGCCGCGGGTTCGCTCTTGCTGCATCCGGAAGTCACCGCATTCACCGAGAGGACCGCGAGAGCGGCGAGGATGCTGTCGAACGAGAGCGATTTGCCCATTTCGCGATCGTAACCGAAGCGAGCCACGGCCGGTGTGAGACGAGAGCGCGAGCTGCGTGGCAGTTCGCCCCGCACGGCCGTCGGCTCCGAACTGTGAACGGCGCGTGTCGTGCCGCGTGCGTGAAGAGGCGCTCGCGCTTTCGTGGCTCGTGGACGAGGGGCACGAGGGTTGCTCACGGAGCGCGCGGAGCCGGTGAGGCAACTTCGCCGCGCTACGAGAACGCGCAGAAGTTCATGAGCGCATCCGCAACCCCGGCCTCCGCTGGGGCGTGCAACGTGTGAAGGAGATCGACCATGAGCAATCGCCACGACGAGGGGTTCAGCAGCGGGTTTGGATTTGGATACGACCCGTCTCTGGACTGGGAGGGACCGCACGCGACTCGTGGAGGAGTCTTCCGAGACCCGAGCCGCAGCCGGCGCTACCACTTCGAAGACGAGATGGGCAGCAACGGTTTCTGGAGCGGCTTCACGGGTCGTGGAGGCATGACGGACCGCTTCTACGAGCGCAGCCCGTATGACCGTAGCTTCAACGCCTACGAGCGCAATCTCCACGACCGCAACGTGGGCTTCTACGGTCACCCGTACGAGCGCAACGTGGGCTTCTACGGTCACCCGTACGAGCGCAACGTGGGCTTCCACGGTCACCCGTATGAGCGCAACGTGGGCTTCTACGGCCACCCGTACGAGCGCAACGTGGGCTTCTACGGCCACCCGTACGAGCGCAACATCGGCAACGTCGGCTTCTTCGGGACGACGCCGTTCGAGCGCAACATCCACAACGCGGGCTTCGAGCGCAACATCGGCAACGTCGGCTTCTTCGGGACGACGCCGTTCGAGCGCA